>Ga0076033_116_pt1 | contig 54816 bp, 52 predicted proteins | sample RifGroB1_FD_68109 | JGI IMG/M metagenome (GOLD analysis project Ga0076033, IMG submission 68109) | Parcubacteria (Nomurabacteria) bacterium GW2011_GWB1_43_7
TATATAATTTATATATGCAAGAATTTTTTATACAAAACAGCGAAATTATCCTAAGATTGTTTGTGGCGGTTATTTTAGGCGCCTTTATCGGCGCGGAGCGGACGCTAGTGCACAAGGAAGCGGGCATCAAGACCCACGCTTTGGTTTCCTTAGGGGCGGCGGTGTTTGTCATTGTCTCCGAGCTGGTTGCCGTAAAGTATAAAGGTCTGGCTGGGTTTGACCCTGCGCGGGTAGCTTCGCAGATAATCGTTGGTATCGGATTTTTGGGCGCTGGCGCCATTATGTTTCAGAATTCCAGGTTGACGGGACTGACCACAGCTGGCGGGCTTTGGGTAACAGCCGGCATCGGTATGGCGGCGGGCTTCGGATTTTTCGGCTTGTCCGTGATTGCTGCCGTTTTCGTGCTGGCGGTTTTTGTCATTCTTTATTTTGTGGAGAAGCCCATTCAAAAAATTTCCGACAATATTGACCAAAATGGAATCCAATGAAATCCGGCAAAAGTTCCTGAAATTTTTCCAGAACCGGGGGCATAAAATAATCCCCTCGTCTTCTTTGATTCCCAACGATGAATCGGTGCTTTTTACTACTGCTGGTATGCAGCAGTTCAAGCCATACTACACAAATCCACAGGCTGCCGACAAAGATTTTGGTGGGCGAAATGTAGCTACGGTGCAAAAATGCATTCGTACCGGAGATATTGACGAAGTAGGAGATGATACACACCTCACGTTTTTTGAAATGCTTGGAAATTTTTCCTTCGGCGGGTATTGGAAAAAAGAAGCGATACAATACGCATATGATTTTATAGTCAAAGAGCTTGGACTTGCGATAGATTATGTTTCTGTTTTTGAGGGGGATAAAGAAATTCCGGCAGACAATGAATCCAGAGAAATTTGGAAAAAGATTGATTCAAAACTAACCATAAAAAACCACAATCGTGTCGATAACTTTTGGGGGCCGACGGGGGATGAAGGGCCTTGCGGTCCGACGACGGAAGTTTATATAAACGGCGTGGAAATTTGGAATATTGTTTTCAATGAGTTTTATAAAACCAAGGACGGGAAATACAAACCACTGGAAGTGAAAGGAATTGATACCGGCATGGGACTGGAACGACTTTTAGTGCAAGTGCAGAAAAAAAATAATGTATATGAGACAGATTTATTTAATGGCGAAAAGATAAAAGAAGAAAGAATTATTGCAGACCATATAAAAGCTGCCCTGTTTATGATTTCAGATGGAGTAATGCCATCGAATACTGGAGCAGGATATGTTTTAAGGAGATTAATGCGTACTGTAGCGAGTTATAAGAATAGAAATATAGAAACAATTGTAAATAGATATATAAATAAATATTTTGAAACTTATTCCAATTTAGAAAAAGAAAAATTTCTTGATGAATTTAATAAGGAAGAACGGGGATATAAAACAAGCCGTGTTGCCACAGTAGAAATTTTAAGGGGTAGAAAAGAAAAAAATATAGTGGAGCCACTGACTGGTTATGCCGCATTTGGTATATCTTCAACTTTTGGGGTAAGGTCAAACGATATTTCTGATACAACTTCTGAACTTAATATTCCCGTATCAGATAATTTTTTTCAAGAATGGGAAGATGCCCGGAGACAGCACCAGAAACTTTCGCAGACTTCTTCCGCTGGAATGTTTAAGGGCGGGCTGGCGAATCATAACGAGAAAACAATCAGATTGCACACCGCGCATCACTTGCTTCTAGCGGGGCTCAAAGCAAATGTGGATAAAAATATAAAACAGCGGGGAAGCAACATCACCGAAGAGCGCCTGCGGATGGACTTCTTGTGCGACCACAAATTGACCGACGAAGAAAAGAAAAAAACGGAAGATTGGGTCAATGATAAAATCAAAAAAGGCCTGAACGTTGTGCGCCGCGAGATGCCTCTTGCCGAAGCCGAAAAAATCGGGGCGGAAATGGAATTTGGCGCCAAATATCCGGAAATCGTATCTCTTTATTTTATTGAAAACGAAAAAGGGGAGACAATTTCTAAGGAATTCTGCGGGGGTCCGCATGTGAGAAATACCGGAGAATTGGGGCAGTTTAAAATTCAAAAAGAAGAAGCAGTGGCGCAGGGCATCAGGCGCATAAAGGCCATGCTTTTGTGATATAATAGATCAAATGGGGATTTTTTTAGGAAATAAAAAAAAAGACGAATTAGTGCTGGTTTTTAATATCGGGTCTTCTTCGGTGAGCGGGGCGCTTTTTCGGGCGCAGAGTTCCGGAATTCCGAAAATAATTTTTTCCGCCAAGGAACCGGTACTCGTAGAAAAAAAGATAGACATTGACCGGTTTTTGCTTTTGACTATCCAATCGCTTCAGATTGTGGTTGATAAAATTTACAAAGCTGGCTTAGGCGCGCCTTCTAGAATTTTTTGCGTTCTGTCTTCGCCTTGGTATACCTCCCAAACGCGGGTAATCAGCCTAAAAAAAGACACGCCTTTCGTTTTCACCACCAAGTTGGCTGACGAATTAATCCAGAAAGAAATTAATCTGTTCGAGGAGGAACATCTGACGAAATACGCGGCTGTCGGCAATTCGGTCCGCGCGATTGAACTTAAAAACATCAAAACCACACTGAACGGTTATGAAACTCCCAAACCCTTGAACCAAAAAGCCAAAGAACTGGAAATGACCATTTTTATTTCCATGAGCGGGGAGAGGGTGCTTCAAAAAATAGAAAAAACGATCGCCAAACATTTTCATTTTAATCAGATAAAATTTTCCTCTTTTACGATGGCGTCTTTCGCGGTGGTGCGCAATATACACACACAGCAGGAGGATTTTCTTCTGGTGGATATCGGCGGGGAAGTGACGGATATCTCCATGATCAAGGAGAACATATTGCGCGAATCGATTTCTTTTCCTTTGGGTCATAATTTTTTGGTGCGAGGGGTTGCCTCCGGTCTGGATTGTTCTTTGGGCGAAGCGGATTCTCTGATTTCTCTTTCGAAAGACGGGCACGCGGAGAAATCCACGGCCAAAAAACTCGAATCGATTATGGAGGAGCTCCAGCAAGAATGGCTCAAGAAATTTCAAGAATCCCTGGTAAACCTTTCCAACGATATTTCCATCCCAGCGACCATTTTTATGGCTATTGACAAGGATTTGGCGGATTTTTTCTCGGAAACAATCAAAACCGAGCAATTCAGCCAATACACCCTGACCGAGTCAAAGTTCGAGGTTATTTTTTTGGGGCCTCAAATACTCCATGGCACCGCGGTTTTTGAGGAAAATGTGGTGCGCGAGCCATTCCTTATTATCGATTCTATTTACATTAATCGTTTTTTAATTAAAACCCCGTAGTGAGTTTTGGCAAGGCGCACAGCGCGCTCGCGAAGCAAGCATTGCCAAAATCTACTAACCGGGTAAAATATAACTATGTCCAAGCATTTTTTGGAAGACATGATAAAAGATAAGCGCCGGAGGATGGGAACGGAGAAGGTCAGAAAACCCGAACTGAAAGAAGTGTGGGAGGAGCCGGAAGAAGCAAAAGAGATTAAAACCAGCCAGGCCAAAAACAGGCCTCGATACATGCTTTGGCTGGTGGCGCTCATTTCCGCGGCATTTTGTTTTTTCGCTCTTTCCTTCCTGTTTTCCAAGGCGGAAGTTTTGGTGGACCCAAAAGCGCAGGACGTATCCTTAAACGAAAATTTATCCGCCAGCAAAGATTCCAGTGATAACGGTTTATTTTTTGATCTGGTCGTTATTTCCGGCGAAGAAAGTAAAAGTGTTCCGGCAAGCGGAGAGAAGGATGTGACGGAGAAAGCTACCGGTACGGTCGTGATTTATAACGCTTTTAGCTCTTCCTCTCAGACACTCAGTATAGATACAAGATTGGAAGGCTCCAACGGAAAAATTTATAAAACGCAGGCAAAAACAGTCGTGCCGGGGAAATCATCGAGCGGCACTCCCGGTTCGGTGGAAGTGAAGATTTACGGGGCCGAAGCCGGGCCGGAATACAATAGCGAACCCCTCGATTTCAAGATTCTCGGGTTCAAGGGCACTTCCAAATATGATAAATTTTACGGTAGGTCCAAGGGCGCGATTGCCGGCGGATTCAAGGGCAGGATTCCGGATGTTCCCGAGACGGAAAAAACGGCCGCTGTCGCTGAATTAAAAACTGCTCTTCAAGCAAAGCTCCTCCAAAAAGCGACCGATCAGATTCCGAGCGGATTCGTGCTGTTTAAGGACGCGGTTTTTCTGAATATTGATGACACTAATATTCCGCTTGACGCTGAAAACAACAATCTGATAATTACGCTCAAAGGCACACTTTATGGCCTTCTCTTCAATGAGCAAAAGCTGACAAAAAAAATTGCCGAGAAAAATGTTGAAAGGTACGACGGGAACGAGGTTTTCATACCGAATATAAAGGAGTTGGTTTTTATGCTCTCCAATAAGGACAGTTCGTCTTTTGATAATATAAGAAGCGTAAGTTTCAATCTGTCCGGTCCGGCGAAAATTGTCTGGAAACTTGATGCGGATAAATTTGCCGGCGACCTGCTGGGCAAACCGAAAAAAGATTTCAACCAGATACTTTCTCAATATACCAACATCGATTCTGCGACGCTGACACTTTCCCCTTTGTGGGCGAGATCCATTCCCAACCAAGCCGAGGATGTAAGCGTGATAGTAAACTATCCGAAATAATTTTTTATTTTTTAATTAGTGCGAGTTTGACATATCCTCTTGTTTTTACTACAATTACAGCCTATACATGAACGACTCAAACAATGAAAAAATCGCGATGGCTAGGGGAGTTGTCACGGAAGCCCTGCCCTCTACTCTGTTTCGGGTTAAGATTGAAGAAAACATAAATGGAGAAGAAAAAAAACCTGCCCGCAATGCTTCGCAAAGCGATGCAGGCGGGGAAATTCTCGCTTACCTCGGAGGAAAAATGAGGATGCACAGAATAAAAGTTTTGATCGGAGATAAGGTGGAAGTTGTGCTCGATTCTTACGGCGGGAAAGGCAGAATAGTTAAAAGGTTATAAATTAGGGGGCTTGCCCCCGTACCAAGCCGTAGGCTTTGGTTCGGGGTTGTAATTTTTTCGACAATGGTGTATTATAGCAAGTGCAGTCTTTAAAAAATTATATCATTGAAAAATAAGGATTTTTTCCTTGTTTTTCTTCTGTTAGTTTGAAAAACGTTTTGAAAGATCCTTATGAAAATAAAATCGTCAGTTAAAAAAATTTGTGATAATTGCAAAATGGTCCGGCGAGCCAGGCATTTGAGAATAATTTGCTCAAATCCCAAGCATAAACAAAAGCAATAATTTATGAGAATGTTAGGAATCACAGTGCCAAATGAAAAGAGATTGGAGATTGGCTTGACCTGCCTTTACGGTATCGGCATTCCGTCCGCCCGCAGGATTTTGGACCAGGTCGGCATTGATCGCGGGAAAAAGGCCAAAGACCTGACGCCGGATGAGGAAAACAAAATTCGCCTTCTGGTGGAGAAAATTCCAATAGAGGGAAATTTGAAAAGGGAGATCGCCGCGAACATTAAAAGATTGAAGGACATAAAAAGCTATCGGGGCATCAGGCACGCGAAGCGGCTGCCGGTCCGCGGACAGCGCACGAAAACAAATTCCCGGACCATCCGTGGCAATGTGCGCAAGACGATGGCCTCCGGCAAAAGAAAGGAGAGCAAAACATAATTAAGATTTAAAATGGGAAAGACAAAAATTGTAACAGAAACAAAAAAAGAGGAAGCCCCGAAAGAAACGGTAGAAAAAAAAGCTTCGCCGAAAACCCCCAAGAAAAAAATTACTTCCGGTATTTTGCATATTGAGGCCACTTTCAACAATACCAAAGTTCTTTTTTCCGATAAATTGGGCAATACGTTGTTCTGGTCAAGCGCGGGAAGCTTGGGTTTCAAGGGCGCTAAAAAAGGAACTCCGTTCGCCGCTTCCAAAGTGGGCGATGTAATCGGTGGCAAGGCGGCCGGGCTGGGAGTGGAAAATTCGGACGTCGTCGTTTTGGGGGTCGGGTCCGGGCGGGAACCGGCCATCAGGGCTTTTATGGCTCATGGAATAGAAATAACTTCAATATTAGACGCAACGCCGGTGCCTCACAACGGGCCCAAAGCCAAGAAACCGAGGAGAGTTTAAAAAATTATTAATAAGGGCAGTCCTTAAGAGAATTTCCCCAAGGACTGTCCTTGAAAAAATATGATAAGCAAACCGAAATTTAAAATAGGAAGAAGATTGGGAGCCGGGGTTTATGACAAATGCCAGACCTCCAAGTTTGCCTCATCGGCGAAAGGGCCGATGGCAGGCGGTCGCCGCCCGAAGGCACCCACCGAATACGGAGCCCAGCTTATCGAAAAGCAAAAAGTGCGCTTTTCCTACGGCATATCCGAGCGCCAGCTTGGGAATTACGTCAAGAAAGCTTCTCATATCAAAGGCGCCGGCACGGCCGAAAAGCTTTACGAAAGCCTTGAATCTCGCCTGGATAATATAATTTACAGAATGGGGTTGGGCAGAAGCCGGCGCGCTACCAGGCAAATGGTTTCGCACGGGCATTTTGTCGTGAATAATCGCCGCATCACCATTCCTTCATGCGAATTGAAGCCGGGAGATGTCGTGAAAATTCGCGAGGGGAGCAGGAGCAAGAAAATTTTTGAAAATTTGGGGGAAAGATTGAAAGATTACAATGCTCCGGGATGGGTTTCTTTCGACTTGGGCAGTATGGAAGGAAAAATTTTAGCCAAGCCGAAAAATATCGAAACCTTTCTTGACCTTAATGCCGTGCTTGAATTCTATAGTCGTTAATATTATTAATTTTCCCGCCTAAAGCGGACAAGTAAAAATTTTTTATGTCTGAATATAAAATAATTATGCCTTCCAAACCTCGCGTTGTCTTAGAAGAAGGAAACAAAGGGGTATTTGAAATAGACGGCTTGTATCCAGGATACGGCCATACCCTAGGCAACAGCCTGCGGAGAATAATTCTTTCTTCATTGCCGGGGGCCAGCATTACTTCCATCAAAATCGACGGGGTTTCGCACGAATTTCAGACCATGGACGGGATCAAGGAAGACGTAATTGTGATAATTTTAAATCTGAAGAAAATCCGCTTCAAGATGCTGTCGGACGAATCCCAGACCGTGACGCTTTCCGTGAAAGGCCCGAAAGATGTTCTGGCGGAAGACGTAAAGACAGGCGGGCAGGTGGAAATTTTAAACCCCGAGCTTCACATAGCCGAAATTACCGGCAAAGTGAATTTGAATGTAGAAATGAAAGTCGAAAAAGGCTTGGGCTTTATTTCCAAAGAAGTCGTTCAAAAAGAAAAAGTAGACGTCGGCACGATTGCCGTTGACGCGATTTTTACTCCGATCCGCCGGGTTTCTTATGAAGTCGAGAATATGCGGGTCGGCGACAAAACAAACCATAATCGCCTCCGTATTTCAATCGAAACGGACGGCACCTTAACGGCCCGGGAAGCGCTTTCGCGCTCCATTGAAATCATGATAAACCAGCTGAAGGCCATCATTGATTTCAAGGAGCCGGAAGAGGAAGAGGCAAAAATTGGGAAGAAAGCTTCCAAAGAGGAAGACAAAAACGAAGAAAAAGACGAAAAGAAAAAAAACGATTTTGCCGATGTTCTGAAAACTCGCACCGATTCCCTGGATCTTTCTACCCGGACGTTGAATGCACTAACCTCTGCGAACATCCGAACGTTAGGCGGTTTGGCCCGGAAAAAGAGGGAGGATTTACTCGAAGTTGAGGGTATCGGCGAGAAAGGAATTACGGAAATTAAAAAGGTTTTGAATAAGTTCGGTCTTAATTTGAAAGAATAATATGCGGCACCATAACACTAAAAGAAAATTTGGAAGAAGCAAAACACAAAAGCGCGCTCTGCTCAACTCTTTAGCGCTCAATTTGATTGTGCGCGGAAAAATAAAGACGACCGAGCCGAAAGCGAAAGAATTGAGGCCTTTCATAGAGAAACTGGTGACGCAGGCCAAGAAGGGCAATTTAGCTACGCGCAAACTGGTCGCTGCCAAGCTTTCCAACCGCGGTCCGGAAATCAAAAAGCTTTTTGAAGTTTTAGCTCCCAAATACGCAGACAAAAAAGGAGGATATACCAGAATTTTGAAACTAGGAGCCAGAAAATCCGACAGTGCCAGTATGGCGATTATAGAATTTGTATAAAAATATGAATGAAAAAACAATCAAAACAATAGACGCGAGTGGCAGAACCTTAGGAAGAGTGGCCTCTGAAGTGGCAATGTCTTTGATGGGCAAAACCAAAACGACTTTTGAGCGCAATGTTTATTCCGGTTTGCCCGTGAAGGTAGTGAATGCCTCCAAACTTCGCATTACAGCCAAAAAACTGGAAGAAATTTACCATACGAGGTATTCCGGCATTCCCGGAGGGCTCCGCATTTTAAAAGGTGCTGAAACAGCGCAGAAAAGAGGATTAAAAGAATTAATAAAACTTGCGACGTATCAGATGCTTCCGGGGAATAAATTGCGCAGGATTATGATGAAGAATTTAAAAATAGAAGACTAATATGGAAAAACACACGACAAAAGAAAAATCAAAAGAGACATATGTGGAAGCCGTGGGAAGACGCAAGACCTCGACCGCCAGAGTGCGCGTCTCGGAAGGAAGTAAAACTCATTTTGTTGTCAATGGGAAAGATGCCAGAGAATATTTTAAAACAGAGGACCAGCGCCAGCTGATTCTGGAACCGATAGTGAAAGGGTTGCGGGCCGATGGAGTTAAGTCAGACAAAAAATGGAATGTGGAGGCGCGCGTTGCGGGAGGCGGAATTCATTCTCAAGCAGAAGCGGTTCGCCACGGGCTCGCCCGGGCTCTCGTATTGTCGGATGGGGCTTTGCGCAAAAATTTAAAGGTGTTGGGTTATCTCAAGCGCGATTCCCGAGCCAAAGAGCGCAGAAAATTCGGTCTCAAGAAAGCTCGCAAAGCCCCGCAGTGGAGCAAACGCTAATTCTGTGCTAATATCGAAATATGTCTGACGAGGGAACAAAAAAGCCCGAAGAAAATGCCGAGCTGGAAGATGACGTAGTTGAATTTGAATTCAACGAAGATGGGGAAGAAGACCTAAAGAAAACCTTAAGGAAGTTAAGGGCTGATTTAAAGCAGGCCAAAGCAGAAAAGGAGGAATATCTGACCGGCTGGCAGAAGGAGAGGGCGGAATTTGCCAACTACCGCAAACAGGAAGACGACCGGAAGGCCAATTTTTCCGAAGCGGTGCGCGAGCGGATTTTAACCCGTTTCCTTTCTGTAATTGATAGTTTTAATCTGGCTTTTGCCAACAAAGAGGCCTGGGAGAAAGTGGACGAAAATTGGCGCAAGGGCATAGAACACATTTACTCCCAGATGAACGATATCTTTGAAGAATATGGAGTGAAGCCCGTGGGAGAAGAGGGCGAAAATTTTGACCCGAATATCCACCAGTCCATGGATATAGTGGAAACGGATAAAAAGGAATTGGACCACAAGGTTGCGAACGTCATTCAAAAGGGATATAAGCTGGGCGAGCGTGTAATGCGCCCGGCGCGGGTGAACGTGTATGAATTCCACGAACCGCAAAAATAAAATTCCTGCCCCGTACTAATTTTTTGATTACGTGTTTTGGTAAATAGCATAAGTAGTTAAATAAAATATATGGGAACCACAGAAAAGGAGTTTAAAAATTTAGTATTGGGGTGCGAGCACTGCGGAGAAAACTTCACAATCAGCGAGGGAGAATTGAGTTTGTATGAAAAAGTCGGCATTGAATTGCCGGTTTTATGCTTTTTCTGCCGGATAAAATTGCATCTGTCCTTCTGGATGTTCGGAAAATTCCGCAAGGGCACGTCGGATCTTTCCGGAGAAAGTTTGATTACTGTTCTGCCGGAAAAAAATCGCTATCCGATTTATACTCTGCATGAATGGCATAGCGATGCCTGGGATCCGATAAATTACGGACAAGATTATGATGAAAAAAGGCCATTTTTTGAGCAGTTGCAGGAACTTCAGGAAAAAGTTCCGCATCCACACCAGAATGGGGCCAAAAATACCAATTGCGACTGGTGCGACGATGTCTGGAATTCAAAAAACTGTTATCTCTCGCGCTCCATGGAAGAGTGCGAGGACCTCTACTATTCATACAGAAACTTGTCCGTTAAAAATTCTATCGACGTGACTATCTGTTTCAATTCGGAGAAATGTTTTGATTCCAGTGAGTGCCATAATTCATTCAAACTTTTTTATTCCAGGCATTCGCGCGACTGCATCGACTCTTATTTCTTGTACGACTGCCGAAATTGCCAGAATTGCTTTATGTGCTGGAACTTGCGCAATCAATCTTACTGCATAGAAAACGTAAAATATACCAAAGAAGAATATCTGAAAAAATTAGAATCATTCAATCTCGGCTCTTTTTCTTCTATTCAGGCACTGAAAGGGCGTTTTGAGAATATTGCGAAAAATGACGCAGTCCATAGGCAGAATTTTAATTTCAGGGTGCATGATTCCGACGGCGATTATCTGGAGGATTGCAAAAACTGCCATAATTGCCACACCATAAATAGATCGGAAGACACTTATAACTGCGTTCGGGGGTTGAATCATAAATCGGAAATAGACGCGAATGGCTGCTGGTATTCGGAATTGATGGGGAATGTCAGCTGTTGTGTTGATTCTTTCTCTTTGAAATATTCCGCTTGGTCCTCGGCCCGATATTCCGAATATCTTGATTTATGCAAAGAATGCGAATATTGTTTCGGTTGCGTCGGACTGAAAAAGAAAAAATATTGCGTCTTGAACAAGCAGTATAAGAAAGAAGAATATGAAAAATTAACGGAAAAAATTATTGCGGATATGAAAAAAAGGGGGGAGTACGGGAAATTTCTGCCTTATTCCATGAGCGCCGGACCTTTTAATTTTTCTTCCAGCTTTTTGTATTTTCCGGAGACCAAAAAAGAAGATATTTTGAAACTCGGCGGATATTGGGAGGATATTGATGAAAGCCACATTGAGGGAATGCCGACTTCCGAATTGCCGGATGATATAAAGGACGTGCCCGATACAATTATTACTCAGGCATTGATTTGTCCGGAAACCGGCTGGCGCTTCAATATCGCCCAAAATGAGCTTATTTTCTACAAGGCGAACAATATTCCGCTTCCGCGCCATCATTTTGATGTGCGGACAAAAAAACAGCTGAAATACCTGACTGTTTTGAAATCGTATCCTTACAAGTGCTATTACTGTAAAAAAAGCGTTGATGCCTTCTATCCGCCAGAATGGGGCTACCAAAAAATCGCCTGCGAGGAGTGTTATAAGCAGAATATTGCATAACCTCTCCCCAGCCCCTCTCCATTTTTTGTATAATGGAGAGGGGAAAGAAAGGGGTGAGGAGAATTAAAAAATGGAAGAAAAAACCGAAAAAAGAATATGTCAAAATTGTAAAAAGGAATTCGTCATGGAACCGGAAGATTTTAATTTTTATGAAAAAATCAAGGTGCCCCCGCCGACTTGGTGTCCAGAATGCCGTCAGCTTCGCCGGTACGCTTGGCGCAACGAACGCACTTTATACCGACGAAATTGCGATCTATGCGGAAAAAGCACGGTTACGATTTACTCTCCGAACAAGCCGCACAAAGTTTACTGCAACGAATGTTGGTGGGGTGACGGCTGGGATCCAGCGTCTTTCGGCCAAGATTTTGATTTTTCCCGACCATTTTTTGAGCAGTTTCACGAACTTCAATTAAAAGTTCCGCGCATGGCGTTGCTGAACAAAAACAGCATAAATTCCGAATACACCAACCATTCCAGCGATAACAAAAATGTTTATCTTTCTTTTTCTTGTTTTTATAACGAAGATGTTATGTATAGCACCCTGATTTGGACCTCGCGTGATGTGATGGATTCTAATTACATATATGAAAAAGGAGAGCGTTTATATGAAATTATTGATTCTAGAACCTGCTACCAATGCCAATATGGAATTTTATTGAAAGATTGCTCTTCCTGTTTCTACTGCTACGATTGCCGGGGATGCAACGACTGCTTTATGTCTTCCAACCTGCGTAATAAAAGCTACGTGTTTAAAAACCAGCAGTATTCTAGGGAAGAATATTTGAAGAAAATAAAGGATTATGAATTGTCTTCCTTTACAGTCCGCGAAGGATTAAATAAGGAATTTAAGGATTTAATGGAGCAGGGAACCATTCATCGCTATGTTATCAGCGAAAGGAATATAAATTCTCTTGGTAATATGATTTTTGATTGCAGAAATGCAAATCAAACTTTTGAAGCGTATGACGTGGAAAATTCTAAATATCTCATTTGTACTCCTGATGGTATAAAAGATTCTATGGATTTATATCATGTTGGAGATAAAGTAGAACTTGCCTATGAATGTCAAGGTTGCGCTCGAAGCTCGAATATTCACTTCTGCCATTTATCTTATGATGATGTAAACCTTGACTACTGCGATACCTGCCATAATAGTCAGAATCTTTTCGGGTGTGTCTCGGTAAAAAAGGGCGAGTATATGATTTTTAATAAAAAGTATTTAAAGGCAGATTATCAAATATTGAAAGAAAAGATTATTGAGCACATGAAGAAAACAGGGGAGTACGGAGAATTTTTTCCGCCCCAAATTTCGCCGGTTTGTTACAACGAGACACAGGGCAATTTTTATGAGCCAATGAAAAAAGAGGAAATTCTGGCCAAGGGCTGGCATTGGGAGGAAAAGATACCAGGAACTTTTGGTAAGGAAACTGTCGAGAGCGTCTCTATTCCCGATAAAATCGAAGACGTGCCGGATACATTTTTAAATGAAGTTTTTGCTTGTGTTGATTGTTTGAAAAATTACAATATTACTAAAAATGAGCTTTTCTTTTTGAGAAAAGAAAAAATTCCATTGCCGAGAAAATGTCCAAATTGCCGCTATAAAAGAAGGTTTGATTTGCGTCTTCCTCGTAAGCTTTGGTATCGCGCCTGCATGTGCAAAAAAGAAGGTCATAATCACAGCGGTATTTGTCCGAATGAATTTGAAACAAGTTATGCGTCCAATCGCCCGGAAAAAGTGTATTGCGAAAGTTGCTATAATAAAGAAGTTTACTAAAAACATATCTACGCTATAGCGTAGATTGAGGATTGCAGATTGCAAAGACGCTTGGCCTGGCGGAATGATCTTACTTTTTATAATCGTTCCTGCGATTTATGCGGAAAAAAAATAATTTCCCTTTACCACGTCGAAAAACCGCTGACTGTTTATTGCAACAAATGTTGGTGGAGCGACAAGTGGGATCCAAAAAGTTATGGTCGGGATATAAATTTTTCTCGGTCATTTTTCGAACAATTCCGTGAGTTGCAGGACAAAGTTCCACTTCTTGCAATTTTTAATGACGATGGGGTAGGAAGCGTAAATTGTGAATATACACAAAATACTACCTTTGCCAAAAACTGCTATATGGGTGCGGCAACGTGGTTTTCCGAAGATTGTATGTATTACTACTTTATCAGCGGTCCAGAATCCAAAGATATAGTTGATTGTACAGATATTTTTACCCACACACAGATTGCGTACGACTCAATTTTTATTGAACATTCGTACAATTGCAGAAACTGTTATTATTCTACAGGTCTCACGGACTGCAATTTTTGCTATGACTGCAAGGGATGTTCACATTGTTTTATGTGTGTTAACTTGCGCCAAAGTAAATATTGCATTTTCAACAAGCAATATACTGAAGAAGAATATAAAAAAATAATTAAAGATTATCAACTTGATACTTACTCTGGAACCGAAAAATCAAAAAAGGAATTTTTTAAATTTTTATCAGAGCAAATAAGGAGATTTGCAAATATAAGAAATTGCGTAAATTGCTCGGGGGATGCCTTATTTGATAATAAAAACACAAAAAACAGTTTTTTTGCACGCGGTTGCGAAAATATGTATTACTTGTGGAGGGGAAACGAATTAAAAGACAGCTCTGATATAACGCCCGGAGGAAAAAGTTCAGAATGTTATGAAGCGCTAACTGCAGATCATGATTATAGAACGCTCTTTGCAATTTACTCATTAAAAAGCCAAGAATTGAGCTATGTGGAGAACTGCCATTCTTCCAAGCACCTTTTCGGTTGTTCGGCCATCAAACATGGCCAGTACTGCATTTTGAACAAAGAATATACTAAAGAAGAATATTTCAAATTGCGGGACAAGCTTGTTGAACACATGAAGAAAACAGGGGAGTATGGGGAATTTTTTCCGGCAGAATTATCGAATTTTGGCTATAACGAAACAATGGCGCAGGATTATTTTCCTTTATCCAAAGAGGAAGCCATTAGAAAAGGATTTAAGTGGTGGGATAAGATACAAAAAACCACCGGCCGAGAAACGATAAAGTCCGACCGGATACCGGATTCGATTTTAGACGTTACTGAAAGTATTTTAGATGAAATTCTGGCTTGTATAGAATGCAGGAGAAATTATAAAATCGTCCGGAATGAATTTCTTTTTTACAAAAAACATTCAATTCCGTTGCCGCGCAAATGTTTTTATTGCCGGAACAGCGCGCGCCTGAAACTTGAAAATCCGATGAAGCTCTGGCACAGGCGATGCATGTGTGGTTCGGCAGGCTCACCATCTGCGACGACAGATCACGAACACAAAGGCAGATGCGAAATAGAATTTGAAACGAGCTATGCGCTCGACAGACCGGAAACAATTTACTGCGAAAGTTGCTACAATAAAGAAGTCTACTAAAATGACATTCCAACATTCTCAAGAATGTGAGAACGTTGTTCTACTTTCCGAAAGTTTCAAACAAAACTTTCTTGCTTTCTTCGTCGATAAATTCCGTGACAATAATCATTATCTCCGTGGTCAGACCCAGATCCTTTTTTATATTTGTGAATAGATGTTCGTATGGGAAAGGGGAAATCCAGGCGGAATTTTTCAGACACACGAAGCCGGCTTTTTTCAAAAGATAACGCAGTGATTCGCGTTCGTTCTTTCTGTCTTCAGGTAGATCAAGGAGAACAATTCTCCAAAATCCATCCCATGTTTGAGGTACTAATGCTTCTCCTCCTTCCAATTTTAAGGCATCTAATTTTGTTTTGCCTTTTTGGGTGATGCGGACGAAGTTTTGATTTGCCGACTTCAGCATTTCAGCGCAGCCGGATTCAACGAGATTTTTGATTGAGCGAGCCGTGGCGTAAGAGGTTTTGGGATTATTCGGTTCTTTTAATGAATTCAAAGCTACCGCCGGTTTTCTCCCTAAAATCTTCAATATTTTCTTAGAATACTGGTTATCTTTCTTGTTTTTACTTGACATGCTTGTATCCTATCATATATACTGGAATTATACAAATAATTAGTGGTCGCAAAATAATTGTCAAATTAATAAATAATCATTTAAAAATATGAGTAAAATAATAGGTATAGATTTGGGTACAACTAATTCGGCGGTCGCGGTCATTGAGGGCGGAGCGCCGAAGATTGTCGAGAACGTTGAAGGTAATCGCACGACGCCTTCCGTTGTCGCGACTGCGAAAAATGGCGACCGTATTGTCGGGCTTCTGGCAAAAAGACAGGCGGTGACAAATCCGGAAAATACAATTTCCGAAATCAAGCGTCTGATGGGGCATCGTTTTGACGACGCGGAAGTACAGAAAGACCGGACCACGGCGGCGTTCAAAATCGAAGCTGGAGACGGGGGCGGAACGAAGGTAAAAATGTCGGACAAGTTCTACCGGCCGGAAGAAATTTCCGCCATGGTTTTGCAAAAAATAAAATCGGACGTGGAGACGAAACTGGGAGAAAAAATTACCGAAGCGGTCATTACTGTGCCCGCCTATTTTAACGATGCGCAGAGAAAAGCGACCAAAGACGCGGGCGCGATCGCGGGACTTGACGTCAAGCGCATCATCAACGAGCCGACAGCGGCGGCGCTGGCTTACGGATTTAATAAGAAGAAAAACGAAAAAATAGTCGTTTATGATTTCGGCGGGGGAACTTTCGACGTGTCGGTGCTAGAAATCGGCGACGATGTCATAGAAGTGAAATCAACCGACGGCGACAGCCACATGGGCGGGGGCGACATTGATCGAAAAATCATACATTACATTGCCGAGGAATATAAGAAAGAATCGGGCATTGATGTGATAAAAGACCCTCTGGCGCACCAGAGATTAAGGGAAGCGGCCGAGAAAGCCAAACATGAACTTTCCACCACGATTGAAGCGGAAATAAATATTCCATTTATTACTTCGGATAGTTCCGGCCCTAAACATTTACTCATGAAGATGACGCGCGCGACTTTGGAGTCCCTCGCCAAAGAGTACATTGACCGTTCGATTGAAATCACTAAGAGGGCCTTAGCCGCTTCGCCGTTTAAAATGAATGAAATAAACGAAATCATTATGGTCGGCGGACAGACCCGTATGCCGAAGATGGTAGAAGAAGTTAAAAAACTTTTCGGTAAGGATCCAAATATGTCCATCAATCCAGATGAGGTTGTGGCGTTGGGCGCCGCCGTTCAGGCGGGCGTGCTTCAGGGAGATGTGCGCGATGTTCTGCTCCTTGATGTCATTCCGCTGTCGCTTGGAATTGAAACGCTGGGGGGAGTGGCCACAAAATTAATCGACCGAAATACAACTATTCCGTCTTCCAAATCTCAAACATTTTCCACGGCCGCGGATAATCAGACCTCAGTGGAAATACATATCGTGCAGGGAGAGCGCCCGATGGCGACCGACAACAAATCCCTAGGGCGGTTCATTTTGGACGGAATTCCGCCGGCGCCTCGCGGTATGCCGCAGATTGAAGTTGCCTTTGACGTGGATGTAAATGGAATCTTGAATGTGTCCGCAAAAGACAAGGCCTCTGGAAAAACTCAATCAATCAAAATTGAAGCCAGCTCCGGATTAAAAGAAGAAGACATAAAAAAAATGCAGGCCGATGCGGAACTGCATGCCGAGGAAGACAAGAAAAAGAAAGAGAACGCGGAAATTAAAAATACCGCGGAGATGATTATTTATACAGCCGAAAAAGCGCTGAAAGATAATGAAGCGAAAATTCCGCAGGATGTAAAAGATAGCGTCAATGAGAAAATTACCGCCTTGCGAGGCGTAAAAGACGGTACGGACGGGGAAGCAATCAAAAAAGCAACCGAAGAGCTTTCCAACGAAATGTCCAAAATTGGGGAAGCAATAAGCAAGGCGGGGGGTGCCCAGCCAGGCGCGACTCCGCCCGAAGAGCAGAACCCCGAAGTCAAAGACGCGGAATTCAAAGAAAAGAAAGAAGGGGAAGAAGGAGAAACAAAATAATTATGAAAACTATAAAAGAATGGCAAAAAGAATTTAAAGAGGCTTGTGAGAAGCGATTTCCCGATTCTAAACAATGGACTGATCAAGACCGCTTGCTTTCAGTTGTGAGACAACTTGCCGATGTAAGTGGTGGGGTTCAAAAAGAACTTGGAATTTATCATCCTAATCCAAAAAATAAAACGTACGATGATCCCAATCATCGACTTGCAGCGTTGATAGCAGAGGCTTTCATTCTAGTAGAAAAAAGAAATTTTGATTTAGAAATAGAATTACAAAAAGTATTAGATTTCTACATCAAAAACAAACCTCTTTGGTGAATAAAGCTGGCGATTCGCAAGAACGATTCTTGCGAATGTAAGTAGTATAGTTTTTTTGTTTGGCTGATCTCAAATAAAAAAACAAAGGCGCCCTGGTTAGGGGCGCCGGTGAGCGATGTGTGCCTTGTGTCAGGCACAGGGCTTGATGCGACGGGCGCGGAGCATCCGCCTCATCTTGCCGATGGTGGTGGGCTTGGTGCGGCTTCCATCCGAGTTCCGTCCGCCCACTCTCGCGGGGATGCCGTACTTCTCGCACTGTGCTACCAGCTTCTCCCGTTTGTGGAGTGGCCCGGGCGGGGGAGAAGAGAAACTCCTCCAAGTCCCCCAAGTTTTCCTTCCGTCCATTTTCCTTTCTCCTTTCTGTTCTTCGTTGTTGGTTGGACAGTGAGCGTCTTCTTATATAGAAGCACATTATTTTTTACAAGTCAAATTATTTTTGCTTGACAAATTGGTATTAAATATGCTATAATGTAATATGTAAAGTTCCTGAAAAATCAACGGCGAGCCGGCGGCCATCAACGGTCGGCACTTGATGCTCTGGGAGGCCAAAAGCCAAATCCAACCCGGGGCACGAAAGGAGGGTCCTCATGGACCCCAAGCGGCAAGGTGAAATCGCTCTTCTCTTTTTCAAGATGAAGCTACGTGAACAGGGTATCAAGGTGGCGCCGGCACTTCTGCGTCAGCTTGGAAATACCGCCAAGACTCTCGGCATTTCTATCAACGAAGCCTCTGAGTTCGTAGAAATGATGGTTCGAGAGCTGGTGGACGAGGTGTTTGCCGAGTCCAAGAAGTAACACCGGAAAACCAGGGTGGAGCTTAGGCTCCCTAAAGGGGTAATTGCGTTTCTCCGCTAGGCGGACTAGACGCAGAACAAGAACCCATCCCCGTTTTCCGGCATCCACGGGCTGGTCATCGCGACCGGCCCGTATTCTTTTATTTAAGCAATTTTTTGCTATAATTTACTTATTATGGATTTACCGGAAATACCCGTAAATAAAGACGTTACTTACCTCGGCCTGACTACTTATCGGGACAAGAACCAGCTTTTTGGCATCAAGCGTAAGGATCGGCGCCAGCATGTTTATCTTCTCGGAAAGTCCGGTACTGGTAAATCCGTGCTGATGTTCAACATGATTATCCAGAACATCCAGAACGGCGAGGGGGTTTGTTTGGTTGACCCGCACGGAGAAAACGTGGAAGCGGTCCTTTCCACCATCCCTCTGCACCGGATGAAAGATGTAATTTATTTCAATCCAGCCGATGCCGACCACCATATCGGTTTTAATGTCTTGGAACTTATCGATCCGCAATACAAGCACCTGGTGGCTTCGGGGCTGATGGGTATTTTTACGAAAATCTGGGCGAATGCTTGGAGCGCCCGAATGGAATATATTTTAAATAATACGATTTTGGCCCTGCTCGATACTCCCGGCACGACGCTCCTTGGAATTCCCCGGATGCTGGTAGACAAGGATTACCGCCAGAAAATAATTTCTAATTTAAAAGATCCGGTCATTAAGGCCTTCTGGGTGCATGAGTACGAGGCCTGGCAAGATAAATTCCGCAACGAAGCCATCGCGCCGATCCAGAACAAGGTCGGCCAGTTTCTTTCCACTTCCATTATCCGGAACGTCGTCGGCCAGTCCAAGAGCACGATTAATATTTTTGACATGATGAACGACGGGAAAATTTTTCTGGTCAATGTTTCCAAGGGGCGCATCGGGGAAGACAATTCGGCGCTTTTGGGAGGAATGATCATCACTAAAATCCAGCTGGCGGCGATGGAGCGCGTGCGCATTCCCGAAGAGCACCGCCGGGATTTCTACCTTTACGTGGATGAATTCCAGAACTTTGTAACCGATGCTTTTGCCGGTATTTTATCCGAAGCCAGAAAATATCGATTGAACCTAACGGTGGCCCATCAGTACACGGCCCAGCTCATCTCAGATAAAAGCACGGCCGTGCGCGACGCGGTCTTTGGCAACGTCGGCACGATGATAGTTTTCCGGGTCGGCGCCGACGACGCGGATTTTCTGGAAAAAGAATTCGAGCCGGAATTCACCCCGCAGGACATTGTCAATCTGCCGAACTACAAGGTTTATATGAAGCTGATGATTGACGGCGTGACCTCCCGCCCTTTTTCCGCCAAGACGCTTCCGCCGATGGTGAAAACTGGCGACAAAAAGATAGAGGAGGAAGTCATCAGGTCTTCCCGCGAGCTTTACTGCCGGCCGAAAGCGGTTGTGGAAAAAGAAATTAACGATTGGAGCGGGATGTCGCTCGGCGATGATGTCGGTACTGGAAGCGCAAGCATGGAAAGATTCAAGATTATCTGCTCGCTTTGCGGCCTGGAAAAGACGGTTCCTTTCAAGCCGGAACCCGGCCGGCCAGTTTACTGCAAAGAGTGCATGGCCAAAATAAAATCCGGAGAAGTCAAAGTGCAAAAGGGCTCGGAAGATCAGATGAAGCACGACGAATCCAAGTACTACAAGCCCTTGGCCGATCTGGGGATAGAATTCAAGCAAAAGAACGGAAGTACCAGGGAAGACGACCGATATCACGAGAGAGAGGACAAGCCCCACCATATGGTCGGGCAGAAACTGCCTCCTCAAGAAAAAACGGGAGTATTGGGCGCGATCAAAAAAGTGTTTTCCCCGCCGCCTGCGAGCAGTAATGTTAAAAAGGATGATAATCTGCCGTTGAAAGAAGTTCTGAATAAGGTGCTGGAAACGCCCGCTCCAAAGCCTGTTTCGCTTGATTCTCTGAAAGATAAAATAAAAGAAGAGGCAAAAAAACCTGCCCCAACCGGGGGAAGTTTTCCGCTTAGGAAAAAAGATCTTTCCGCTCCGCCGGAAGAGATGAATAAATTGAAAGATTTAATTTCACAGAAGATTGAAGTTAAGAAACCTGCCTTAGTACAGGACTCCGGCGAGGCGGAAGAAGAAAGTACCACCCCGGCTAATGCCACCCCTCCTCCTCAAGGCGGGGAGGGAATTCCACAAAAACCAAAAACAAATGAAGTTCCCGAAGACGTCCTCCGGAAAATTTTGGAATAATTTATGGAAAGTGAAAAGAGACAATGCCAAAAATGTAAATCAGAATTTACCTTAGATTCTGACGATTTTGGTTTTTATAAAAAAATGAGTGTGCCCCCGCCGAAGATTTGCCCAGATTGCCGTTTTAAAATGAAAGCAGTATGGAGAAACGAAATGTCTCTTTACTCTGGACGGAAATGCGGAATGTGCGGAAAAAATATTTTATCAATGTACAATCCAAAATCTCTATACAATACTTTCTGCCATGAATGTTTTTTTTCAGATTCCTGGAACCCCAAGGATTTCGCGCAGGACTATATAAAAGATAAACCATTTTTTGAACAGCTTAACGATCTTTTCCATAAAGTTCCCAAAAGCACGACTTTTATCAGCTCAGGAGATAGACCTAGCGTTAACAGCGAATATGCCAATATGGCTGGGGGGATGAAAAATTGCTATTTAGTTTTTAATGGAGGAATAGGAGAAGAGTTGATGTACTGCCGTGGGGTGCGCAACGCTCGAGAAACCAATGACTCTTATTTTGCTGAATTTGTTGAAAGATGTTACGAAAGTATAAATATTTTTAAATCAAATGGTTTGATTTTTAGTAGAAATACTGCCGATTCAATGGATTCTGTTTTTATTTTAAATTGCAGCGGGCTAAATAATTGTTTTGGCTGCGTGAATTTGAAAAACAAATCTTACCATTTTTTCAATGAACCGCTTTCGCGGGAAGAGTATTTAAAAAGGATCGGCGATATAATGGGCAGTTATTCTAAAATGCTAGAATTTCAAAAACAATTTGACGAGTTTTCACTTAAATTTCCGAGACGCGAAAATAATAATTTGAAAACCGTAAATTCAGTCGGCGATTTTCTTTTTGAATGTAAAAACACAAAAAATAGTTTTGAGGCCATGGGGACAGAAAATTCAAACAATATTTTTTCGGCAAGATATTCCTGTAATTCAAATGGTGTAATCGGTTATGGTTTTAAAAGCGAGCTACTTCTGGAGTGTGTCGCAGTTGGCTATTCATCCATGATAATCGGCTCTCATTCTTCAAGTAACTGTCAAAATGTTTTTTACTCTTTTGCCCTAAGGAATTGCCATGATTGTTTCGGCTGCGATGGATTGAAAAATGTTTCTTATTGTATTTTAAACAAACAATACAGCAAAGAAGAATATGAAAAACTAGCAGAGTACATTACTAATGAATTAAAGGAAAAAGAATTATTTGGGCTTATGATTCCGCCGGAACTTGCGCCTTTTGCCTATAATGAAACAATAGATGGGAAGACGATGTGCAAAAAACAGAAGGGAAGGAAACATTACTGCCGGAAAATATTCCGGATCATATAAAAGACGTATCGGATTCCATAACGAAAGAAATTTTAAAATGTGTGGATTGTGGCAGAAATTATAAAATCACGGAGCAGGAGCTTGTTTTTTACAGGAGAATGGTTTTGCCGGTGCCGAGGAAATGCTTTTATTGCCGGCACCGCGATCGGGTGATTCGCCGGGGTCCGTATAAGTTCTGGAACCGCAATTGCGCCAAGTGCCAAAAAGATATTGTCACCAATTACGCTCCCGATCGGCCGGAAACAGTTTACTGCGAAAAATGTTATCAGCAGGAGGTTTACTAGCCCTTGGATAGTTTACTAAAATATGGCAAAAGCAACACAAAGTAAAACGCCAAAATCAGATGCTTTGATGGATGAGATTTTAGAGAATCTCGTGCCGCACGAGCGGATTTGTCAGTGGCGAGGGAAGCATCCGCACTGCGAAGATAAATTTCGGATAACCGAAGAGGATATAAGTTTTTTGAAAATGCTCCGCGTGCCGCCGCCGAACTACTGCCCGACTTGCCGACGCATGCGCCGTTTTGTGCACATGAATTTCGTGCGGCTTTTTAAAAGATCCTGCGACGCTCCGGGGCACAGTGAAAACATGATTTCCATTTACCCCGAAGAATGCCTGTTTCCGGTCTATGATTATAAATTTTTCATTTCGGACGAGTTTGATCCGTTTTCCTACGGAGTAAATTATCGTGAAGGGGAAAGCCCGCTCAAAATGCTCCTCTATCTGCGCAAGAAATTTCCGATGCCTTCGTTTGTAAACCGCGATCCTTCAAGCGTGAACAGTGAATATTCCAACGGCGGACGGGACAACAAAAACTGCTATTTTGCCGTGGCCTGTTATCACGCTGAAGATGTGTGGTATTCAAGCTTAGTAAACAAGAGCCGGAACGTGATGGATTCCCGCGACATCATGCAAAGTGAATTATTATACGAAGGATTTATGTCGGATTTTGTTTACAAATCATCTTTTGTTTATTTTTCCGCGAGCTGTTCTGACTGTTTTTTGGTTTTTGATTGCAAGAATTGCGACAGTTGCTTCGGCTGCGTGAACCTGCGCAATAAAAAATATTGCGTATGGAACGAGCAACTATCTAAGCAGGATTATGAATCTTTTATTAAATCTACCAACCCGCTCGGCCGTAGTAAATTGGCAGAATACAAGAAGAAATTTTGGAAACTGGTAGCAACTCAGCCCATGAGCGCTTCACATAATATCGGATCCGATAATGTATCAGGCGTTGGAATCAAAAATTGCCGCAATCTTTTTGACGTGGTCAACGCGGAAAACGGAAGCGAGCATATACGGCACGCCGATGGGGCAATGTCGCACAAGGACTCCATGGATTTTCTATATTCCGGCGGGCATTCCAGTAAACTTTACGGTACGACCAATATTGGCTCACAGTCTAGCAATGTTCGGTTTTCTGTTTCTTCAAAATTCTGCACCGATTGCGAATTTATTTTTAATTCAAAAAATTTAAACAATTGTTTTATGTGTTTTGGCTTGCAGAACAAATCACACTGCTTGTTGAATAAGCAGTATTCGCAGGAAGAGTATTTTAAAATAATGGATCAAATAAAATCGGAAATGATAAAAAGTGGAGAATATGAAGATCCGCTCGGTTTTGAATTTTCCGCCCAGGCCTACAATTTTTCAATGGGGCAACTAGGATATCCGCTCAATGACGAGGAAATAAAAACACTCGGTGGGTACGTGGCCAAGGAACCGGAAACCAATGCGGGCGATATCGAAATGGTAAAAGCGGCCGATCTTCCGGAAACAATAGCCGGGGTCGGTGACGATATTTTGAACAAGGCGATTCTGTGCGAAACCACCGGCCGGCCGTTTAGGATCATAGGGTCAGAACTAGAATTTTACCGGAGAATGAGCTTACCTCTGCCAACAGTCCACCCCTCGGTTCGCATGGAGACCCTTTTCCGACTGGCGCCGGATGGAAAAAAATATAAAGTTATTTGCGCCAAATGTGGGAATGAAACGGACTCGATGTTCAATCCCAAAGATGGTTTTATTTTGTACTGCGATAATTGTTTTAAGCAGGAGGTTTACTAGCCCTGGGATAGTTTACTAGCCTGTGGCTAGTTTATTAGATTTTATTTACGGCGCGGTAGGTCGCGATGATTGCGGCGGTTTCGCCGCGGAGGATGAGGGAACCGAGGGACGCTACCGTGTAGCCGGCGCTTTCCGCCATTTTTATTTCTTTTTCCGTGAATCCGCCTTCCGGGCCGATAAAAATGCTGGCGGTTTTCGCTTGTTTGTTCGGCGCGCATTCCGCTCCGCTTGAATCGAAAATTATTTTTTCCTCACTGGCGCTACCGTAGGCCAGCGCGTTTTCAAAATTCAAAACAGGTGATAATATGGGAACAAAACTCCGGCCGGACTGCTCGCTGGCTTCCAAAATTATTTTTTTCAGCCGTTTTTCGTTCAGGCCGGTTTTTATAGTCCGTTCGGTAATGATGGGTGTGATACCGGAAACTCCGGCTTCTGTCGCTTTCTGTGTTGCCAGCTCAAAATTTTCTTTTTTTAATATTGCTAGATATAGATTCACTTTTGCTCCAGTTTCTTTCTCTGTTATCACTTCTTGCAGAATGCATGAAATTTTATCGGCAGAAATATCCTCAAGAACCGCTTCGGCGCTTCCGCCCCTGCCGTCCGAGAGAATAATTTTATCTCCTTTCCTTAATCTCAAAATATCCTTTATTTGCTTGACATTTTCGGGATTTGTGATTTCCACCTCGCTTTTTACCAAATTCCAATCGCCGATGAATCTGTGTAATTTCATATTTCTATGATACACTTCATAAAAGAAAATGACAAATTTCTAATTACCAATTTCTAATCAAATCCAAAACTCCAATGACCAATAACCAAACGGAGACGAAAATTTGCCATAATTGTCGCGGTGAATTTATTATTGAACAAGAAGATTTTAATTTTTACGAGAAAATTAAAGTCCCTCCGCCGACGTTTTGCCCGGAGTGCCGGCTACTTCGGCGGATGATGTGGCGCAACGAGCGTTCGCTTTTTAAAAGACCCTGCGCCAAAACAGGCAAGCAAATAATTACCATGTTCCATCCCGAAGCCGACGTGGTAGTTTATGATCATGATATCTGGTGGGGGGATTCATGGGAACCGACTGATTACGGGAAGGATTATAATTTTAGTAAGCCATTTTTTGAGCAGTTTGGGGAATTGCTTCACCGAACGCCGCTTGCCAATTTAGGAAATTCTAATTGCCTTGGCAGTCCTTACGGCAACCATAATGCGGATTGCAAATATTGCTATTTGATGTTTGCTTCCTTTAAAAATGAAAGAACGCACTATTCGCACGGCGCAGTCGAACTGAAAGATTGCATTGATATGTACGAGAGTTCAAAATCCGAGCTTTCTTACGGGGACGCTTTGTGCGAGGGTTTGTATAAGACCCATTTTTCCTATGATGCCGATGAGTGCATAAATTCATTCTTTATGAAACACTGCAAGAATCTACAGGATTGTATCGGTTGTGTCAATTTGAGAAACAAAAGCCATTGTATTTTGAATGTGCAATATACCAAGGAAGAATATAATAGGAAGAAAAAAGAATTGGATTTCGGCAGTTATAAAATTCTCTCGCAATTTGAGGATTCTTTCAAGGATTTTGTTTTGAAATTTCCCAATAAATATGCCAACATTATAAAATCGACTGAAGCCACTGGAGACAATATCTTAAATTCCAAGAACGCCAAAAATTGCTTTGACCTTTTTGGAGAAGGGCAAGATCTCAAATATTTAATTCACTGTATAAGTATCAAAGATAGTTATGATATGTACGGCACGGGGGCGGCGTCTTTGATGTATGAAGGGACGGATGCCGGCATAGATGCGTCAAAAGAATTATTCTGCGCAATTACGCATAGCTGTTTGGATACCAACTATACTTATATGTGTTTCAGCTCCAAACACCTTTTCGGCTGTGTCGGATTACGAGGCAAGCAATATTGTATTTTAAATAAACAGTACACCAAGGAAGAATATGAAAAGTTGGTGCCTAAAATTATCCAGCACATGAAAGATATGTCATATACGGATAAAAAGGGAATGATATATAAGTATGGTGAATTTTTTCCGAGCGAGCTGTCTCCTTTTGCTTATAATGAGACAATAGCTCAGCAATATTTTCCGAAAACAAAAAACGAAATTTTGAAGGCAGGACATTCTTACAGAATTCCGTCGGAAAAAGATTATAAAGCGACAATCCACAGCCACGATCTGCCAGACCATATAAAAGACGCCCCTGACTCAATTTTAGAGGAAGTGATTGCTTGTCCCAACAAAGGCGATGAATTGACGCAATGCACTTTCTAAGAAATAACAATATCGCGCTACCCAGATACTGTCCCAACTGCCGGCATTACCGGAGGTTAAAACAAAGAAATCCGTTTAAGCTTTGGAAAGGTAGGTGTCAATGCGCGGGATTAAATTCTCAAAACAAAAAATATAAAAATACCATGGCGCACGCTCACAGTACTGCGCCTTGCCCGGGTGAATTTGAAACCCCGTACGCTCCCGACAGACCGGAAATCGTTTATTGCGAAAAATGCTACCAACAAGAAGTGTATTAAAATAACATACCAACAAACTGGAGTTTGTAAGGATGAAAAATTATGCAAAACGAAACAAAAAAATGCCAGAACTGTAAAAAAGATTTCACGATAGAAACCGAAGATTTCAATTTTTACGAGAAAATAAAAGTCCCTCCGCCGACTTTTTGTCCGGAATGCCGCAATCAAAGGCGCATGTCATGGCGTGGTGAAAGGCCTTTGTATAAAAGACCTTGCAGTCTTTGCGAAAAAATTATAATTTCGATGTATAGCCCCAATAAACTACTCGTCGTGTATTGCCACGACTGCTGGTGGGGAGATACATGGGACCCGCTTTCTGCTGGGGCGGAATATGATTTCTCAAAACCGTTTCTACAACAATATTCCGAGCTATTGAAACGCACGCCGCTCCTCGCGCTTTCCAATCTCAATTCGGTAAACAGTGAATACGCGAATTTTACCGACAACAATAAAGGGTGTTACTTGGTTTTTGCCTCAGGCTGGAACGAAAACGTGCTCTATTCCAGAGCAGCCAATTGGGTTAAGGATTCATTAGATCTTTACTGCACAGGCAAGAGCGAATTAATGTATGATTGTACTAATTGTCATGAATCTTATGGATTACGCTATAGCCAAAATTGCAAGAATTGTACAGATTCATTTTTCCTTTTGAATTGCCGGAACTGTTCGCAATGTTTCGGCTGTATTAATTTGATTAGCAAATCAAATTGCATATTCAACAAGCAATATACTCGGGAAGAATATCAGAAAAAAATTCTTGAAATGAATTGCGGTAGTTGGCAGGCTAGAGAAAAAATAAGATCAGAACTGGCTCAAAAATTTTTCCCTTCCCATATATATAAGTATGCCAATATAATCGGATCAACCGATTGCACTGGAGACAATATTGATACTTCCAAAAATTGCAAAAACTGTTTTGACATATTTAAGAATTCTAAAAATGCGAAATATCTTTTTACTGTGGCTGAACTAGAAGATGTATACGACAGTCTTGGCCAATATAAAAACAATTTTTCTTACGAGAACGTGGATAATGATGTCGGCAATTCAAATAATTTTACCGTTACGGTGTACGCGTCCAACAATATTCAGTATTCTTGGAATTGCCACGGCTCGAGCAATCTTTTAGGATGCTATGGTCTAAGACAAAAGCATTACTGCATCCTCAACCGCCAATACACTAAAGAACAATACGAAAAACTGGTCCCTAGGATCATCCAGCACATGAACGATATGCCCTACATAGACAAGAAAGGAAGAACGTATAGATATGGAGAGTTCTTCCCACCAGAATTAAGTCCCTTCTGTTACAACGAAACGATCGCTCAAGAATACTTCCCTTTAACCAAGGAAGAAGCTCTAAAACAGGGCTACAAATGGAAAGACAAAGAAGAAAGGAACTACCAAATAGACATTAAAAATGAAGACATTCCAGACAATATCAAAGATGTAAAGGATGAAATTATCAATAAAGTCATAGAATGCGAGCATCAAGGAATTTGTAATGAGCAATGCACCGAGGCCTTCAAAATCATCGAATCCGAGCTTCAATTCTATCGTAGGATGAATTTACCTTTACCCCATCTTTGCCCTAATTGCAGGCATTACCAGAGATTAAAACAGAGAAATCCCTTAAAGCTTTGGCATAGATCTTGCATGAAACCCGGCTGTGATAATGAATTCGAAACCTCCTATGCCCCCGATCGGCCGGAGATTGTTTATTGTGAAAAGTGTTATCAACAAGAGGTTTACTAGCCTATGGCTAGTTTACTAAGCTAGAAAAATAAGTAAAATTATGGTAAAATCCAGTAGTAGATTTTAGCGAGGCGCAAAGCGCGTTAAAACATCGCCAAAATTCACTACTGGATAAAATAAAATTATATGGTGAAACCCAATCGAGTGCAGATAATCAAATACGCTCCGCCGCCGCCGGAACTGCCGGTTTTCGGAAAAGTCAATCCGGAAGAAGTGTCATTCATCGGGCGGACGAACTACGTTGCCTCTTTGGAAGAAAAAAAATTCATCTTCGGTCTCAAGCGCATAGACCGCCGGCGTCACCTTTATATTATCGGCAAGTCCGGCGTCGGCAAAAGCAAAATGCTCGAGCTTTTTATGCGCCAAGACATAACCTACAATCACGGGATCTGTCTGATCGACCCGCACGGCGACGAGATAGATGCCATACTTGATTTTATACCGAAGGAGCGCATTGAAGACGTTTGCATTATCGATCCCACGGACTTGGATTTTCCGGCTTCCTTCAACCCTCTGGCCAATGTCGATCCGATGTTCAAGTTTCAGCTGACTCAGGGGCTGATTGAGGTTTTTCAGAAACAATTCGGCGCGAACTGGACGCCCCGCTTGGAGCACGTTTTCCGCTTTACCTGTCTGGCTCTGCTCGATTATCCGCACGCGACGATGCGCGGAATGATTTCCATGCTGACCGACCGGAATTATCGGCAGAAAGTGGTGGAATACATCACCGACGACATGGTCAAAAGATTCTTCGCTATCGAGTTCGCCGACTGGTCGGAAAAATTCGACACCGACGCCATCATTCCGCTTGTCAACAAGCTCGGGCAGTTCCTCTCCGATCCGCTCTTGCGGAATATTTTCGGGCAGAAGCAGAACAAGATAGACATCAGCGAGCTTATGAACCAGGAAAAAATAATTCTGATAAATCTTTCCAAAGGCCGGCTGGGCGAAGAAAATTCTTCCTTCTTGGGTTCGATATTTTTGACGAAAATCAAACAGTCTGGCATGGAGCGCGCCGCTATTCCGGAGGCGGAACGCAAAGATTTTTACCTATACGTAGACGAGTTCCAGAACGTTGTTACCCAGACATTTGAAAATATTTTGTCGGAGGCCCGCAAGTACGCCCTCAACCTGACTATCGCGCATCAATACGTGGGTCAGATTATTCCCCGGGTCCACCAGGCGGTGCTTGGTAATTGCGGGAGCGTCATTACTTTCCGCATCGGAGGCGAAGATGCGGTCAAAATGAAGCCGGAATTCGCTCCGGTTTTTGATATTAAGGATATGATTAATCTAGCCGTGGGGGAATTTTACATAAAAATGACGATTGACGGAGAGTCCTATGATCCGTTCTCGGCCGAGACGCTGATGGTTCTTCCGCCTACTCATAAATCAAACCGGGAGGAAATTGTCGCGGCTTCCCGCCGGAAATATTCAATACCAAAGGACGATGCGGCGAAACTTATTGCCGAGGAAGAGGCTACCATCATCCGCAGCGCGGAAGAAAAAGCGATTATTGAAAGAAAAGCAAAAAGGAAAGAAGGAGTGGGAGAGAAAGGGAAAAACGTGGAAAAGACCGAGACGGTAGAGGAACGAGAAACGGCGGAAGCGATAGAAGACAAAGGGGAAGAACCAACTAAGAAGCCGAAAGCAAAATCTTCACACGAAGCGGAACCCATGATATAATGGTCCCGTTATGGCGAAAGATTATTATGAAATACTGGGCCTAAACAAGAACGCTTCCAAGGACGAAATTAAAAAGGTCTTTTATAAAATGGCGCACAAGTACCATCCAGATAAAAAGGGCGGGAACGAAGCGAAGTTCAAGGAGATGAACGAGGCCTACCAGGTGCTCTCCGATGACGGCAAGCGCTCAAAATACGACCAATTCGGAACTGGATTTGAAAATATGGGAGCAGGATATCGGGGAGGGACACAGGGTGGATTTGAAGGTTTTGATTTTTCCGGTTTTTCAGGAAGAAGCGGGCAAGCAGATTTTGACTTCGGGAATCTTAATGATATATTCAGTTTTTGGCACGGAGCGGAAAGTTTTAATCACCAAGACTTCCAAATGCGCGTCCTGCGGCGGCTCCGGCGCCAAAGACGGAACCAAGATGGAGACTTGCAAGCACTGCAACGGCCAGGGAAAAATCCGCGAACAGAAAAGGACGATTTTCGGCAATATTGCCAGTACGAAAATTTGCGAGGTATGCCTTGGCACGGGAGAAGTGCCCAAGGAAGCTTGCGACAAGTGCAAAGGCAAAGGAGTGCTCCGCCGCGAAGAAGAAATTTCCATCAACATTCCGGCCGGTATCCATGACGGGGAGATGGTCCGGATGACGGGCCACGGCGAGGCAGTCTCCAAAGGAACGGCCGGGGATCTTTATATAAAAATAAATGTGACAGTGCACCCCCTATTCAAACGCGAAGGCAACGACCTGGCGATGAATCTTAATTTAAAGCTCTCGGACGCGCTTTTGGGAACGAAATATTCCGTTCAGACTTTGGATGGGGATATAGAAGTGACGATTCCGGAGGGTGTAACGATGAACGAAATCCTGCGCGTGCGGGGCAAGGGCGTGCCGTACGGCAAGGGCAAGCGCGGAGACCTATTGATTAAACTGCATATCAAACTGCCCGACAAGCTTTCCCGCAAATCCCGCGAAATCATCGAAGAGCTCAAGAAAGAGGGAATCTAGTATCTCTAATTCGCGCGAATAGGCGAATAGTTTTAAAATGCAAAGCGAAACCAAAAACTGTCAAAACTGCAAAAAAGATTTCACTATAGAAACCGAAGATTTTAATTTCTACGAAAAAATCAAAGTCCCTCCGCCGACTTTCTGCCCGGAGTGTCGGCTAGTACGAAAAATGGTTTTTAGAAACGAGCGCTCGCTATATAAGCGCAAATGTGATCTTTGTCAAAAAGATGCTTTTTCTATGTACCCTGCCGGTACTAAATTTCCCGTTTACTGCCATGATTGCTGGTGGTCAGATAAATGGGACCCACTTTCATATGGAAGAGATTATAACTTCAACAAATTTTTTTTTGAACAGTTTAAGGAGCTATATAATTCTGTGCCAAAAGCATCTTTAATCCATTATCCGCCCAACGAAAATGTTACTTGGTCTAATTTTATTCGCAGGGGCAAGAATATTTATTTATCTTATTCTATCTCTACAGTAGGTTCTATGGGGTCTGAAGATGTTTATTATTCCTATTCAGCTGATGGAAGTAAGAATTGTTTTGATTGCTCGATATTACAAAAAGGAGAAAATTGCTATGAAAATATTGAGGGCTTTCAAAATTATAATTCTTATTTTTTGATTCGATCCCGAGACTGCCTAGATTCGGCCTTTTTATTTGATTGCGTTAATTGCCAAAAGTGTTTTATGAGTTCTAACTTAAGAAACGGAAAATATGTTTTTTATGGCCAGCAATTGAGTAAAGAGGAGTACGAAGAAAAATTAAAGAATATTAATTCTGGGAGTGCTAAAAATGTGAAAGTTTTGAAAAAAGAATTTGACAATTTAATTTTAAAAGCAATACACAAATTTGCGAATATAACAAAAGCTGTAAATTGCACAGGTGACGATATTATTAATTCTAAAAACACTCATTATTCTTTTAATGTTCACAATGATGAAGATTGTAAATATCTCGTTCGCGCATTTTTATTGAAAGGTTCAATGGATGTTCAAGTTGCCAACTCCGGGGAACTAGATTACGAGGCTATTAGTCCAGGTTTAAATTCTTTCAAATTTTTATTTTCAATGTTTGGCTCTAACGACTCCAGAGAAACCTCTTATTCTAACGAGATACAAAATTCGTCTAATCTTTTTGCGTGTTTAGGTCTGCGCAATAAAGAATATTGTATTTTAAATAAGCAGTATGCTAAAGATGAATACGAAGCACTGGTGCCAAAAATTATCCAGCATATGAAAGATATGCCGTATACAGACAAACTTGGCAAGATTTATAAATATGGCGAATTTTTTCCGCCAGAATTTTCTCCTTTTGGTTATAATGAGACAGTTGCTCAGGAATTTTTTCCATCAAATGCTCAAACCGCAGGAAAGTTTGGATATAATTGGAAAGTAAAGGAGGCCAGAAATCGTCCGCAACCAACCATTTTGCCGGAAAACTTGCCCGACCATATTAAAGATGTACCCGATTCTATTATCAAAGAAATTATTGCGTGTGAACACAAAGGAGAATGCGATGAACAGTGCACCAGTGTTTTCAAAATTGTCCAAACAGAATTGGAATTTTACCGCCACATCAATTTACCCTTGCCTAGGTTATGTCCTAATTGTCGCCACTACCAACGTCTAAAACAACGTAATCCCTTGAAGCTCTGGCATAGAAAGTGTATGAAAGAAGGTTGCACCAATGAATTTGAGACCAGTTATGCTCCCGACCGTCCGGAGAAAGTGTATTGTGAAAGGTGTTATCAGCAGGAGGTTTACTAATTACTTTACTTAACTAAAGTGGAACATAAACCAGAAAATAGAATATGTCAAAATTGCAAAAAAGATTTCATTATAGAAACCGAAGATTTTAATTTTTATGAAAAAATAAAAGTCCCTCCGCCGACCTTTTGTCCGGAGTGCCGAATGATTAGAAGACTTCGTGCGAGAAATGAACGAGCATTATTTAAAACCAATTGCGGTCTTTGTGGAAAAAGTACAGTTACCATGTACAATCCTCAAAATCAGTTTGTTGTTTATTGCAATTCTTGTTATTTGAGTGATAAATGGGATCCACTAGATTATGGTAGAGATTATGATTTTTCTAAACCGTTTTTCATTCAATTTGCAAATTTAATGAAAGTTGTTCCCCGAAAAACTGTGCATAGTATAGGCGGAGGAGTAAACACTGAATACTCAAATTATCTGGTAAATGCTAAAGAGTCCTATCTCAGTTATTCTGTCACAGGGTCTGAAAGAATTTATCACTCTAGGGTAGTAGATAATTCAAAAGAATGCGTAGATTGTTCAAATATAAAAGAATGTGAGTCATGTTATGAAAATATATTTGGAACAAAAAATTACGGTTCAGTTTATTTAGTGGATTCTCGTAATTGTATTGATTCAAAGTTTCTTTTTGATTGTGCAAATTGTTCGGATTGTTTTATGTCTGCAAATCTAAGAAATAAAAAGTATATATTTCGCGGAGAACAATTTACGAAAGAAAAATACAATGAATTACTTTTAAATATAAAAACTGATTCTTTTAAAATAAAAGAAAATTTAATTCAAGAATTTAAAAAAATGATAAAAAGTTTTGCAATACACCGTTTTGCTAGAATTTTCAAATCAGAAAATTGCACTGGTAATCATATTGAAAATTCTAAGAATGTAAAAAATTCTTTTGAAATTTTTAAAGCCGAAGATTCAAAATATAGTGCTCGTCTTACAGACGGACCCGCAGATCTTTATGATGTAATGGGCAGTGGAAAATCTGAACTTGTTTACGAGGCGAGTGGGGCTGCTTGGGGGTCTCAGAACTCCGCCTTTTTTTCTTCAGGAGGGGTGACTGTTGATTCACAATATTGTGACTTCTGCATAAATGTTTCAAATTGTTTTGGTTCTATAAGTTTAAGTCATAATAAAAATGTAATTTTAAACAAACAGTACTCAAAAGAGGAATATGAAAAATTGAGAAAGAAAATAATTGAACATATGAATAGCATGCCGTACATAGATAATCGGGGCATTAAATATGTCTATGGGGAATTTTTCCCTCAAATATGTATTCCTCACTCATATAATCAATCTACTGCCCAAGAATATTTTCCTTTAACCAAAGAAGAAATAGAAAATAGGGGATATTTATGGAGAAATTCTGAGGAAAAAAAATATCAACCTACATTTTCAAACAACACTATACCAGATTCTATAGGTGAGATTTCTGATAATTTTAGTGAAGAAATTATAGAATGCAGTCATAAGAACAAATGTAAGCATATTTGCACGGGAGTGTTTCGTGTCCACCCCAACGAGTTAATTTATTTAAGAAAATGGAATCTTCCTATTCCAAGGCTCTGCCCCAATTGTCGCTATTATGAACGGTTAAATTTTAGAACTTTATTAAAATTATATAAAAGAATTTGCATGTGTAATCAAACGACCCATAATCATCATGACAAATGTATGACAGAATTCGAGACTAGTTATGCTCCCGACCGTCCGGAGAAAGTGTATTGCGAGAGTTGTTATAATAAAGAAATCTACTAAATGCTTCCAGAAAAAGTAATTATTATAGGAATATTTCTGAATATTATAGGATATTATTTTTATTTTAAAAATATGTTTTTTGGGCAGACCAGGCCCAATTTGGTTTCCTGGTTTATTTGGATGCTGGCGCCGTTTTTAGGCGTATTTTTCCAACTCAAAGCTGGGGCCGGATTTTCTGTTTTGCCGATTTTTATGGCGGGTTTTGGTCCTTTTCTTGTTCTTCTCGTTTCCATTTTAAAAAAGAATGGTTATTGGAAAATAACTTCCTTGGACGTAATTTGCGGAATTCTTTCCATTATTGCTCTAGCGCTCTATATATTGACAAAAAATTTAGCGGCATCAATTATTTTTGTCATATTGAGCGATGGATTGGCTGCTATCCCAACCTTGGTCAAATCTTGGCAATTTCCAGAAAGTGAAACATCCTCAATTTATTTAACAGGCATTTTTAGTCAAATTATAGGTTTGCTTATCATTAAAGAATGGATTTTCACTATATACGCGCTGGGTATTTATTTTATTATGATAAATATATTGATAGTATCTTGCATTTATCGCAAAAAGATTTTTAATATGCTATATTTCAAAAATGACCAGTAAGATTAAAAATAAATTTGTCACGATAGCCGGAATTCAGACCAGCGTGTCTCTTGATTTGGACGCCAATTTGGCAAAAACCGCAAGATTGGTTGGACAGGCCGCCCAAAAAGGAGCCAAGATTATCTGTCTAGAGGAACTTTTTAGGACTCCGTATTTTCCGCAATATAGAAGCGTGAAAAAGGACGATTTTGCCGAAACAATCCCAGGAGAATCGACCAAGATTTTTTCAGCGCTGGCAAAAAAATATGAAGTGATAATTATTGTGCCGGTTTTTGAAAAAGATAAAAAAGGGGATTATCACAATTCCGCAGTAGTGATAAATGCCAGTGGAAAACTGATGCCGACGTACAGAAAAATTCATATACCACAAGACCCTCTTTTTTATGAAAAGAATTATTTCAAGGAAGGAAATGGGGAATACAGAATATATAAAACAAAATATGCCACGTTTGCGGTTCTGATCTGCTACGATCAATGGTTTCCGGAAGCGGCGCGCGCGGTAAAGCTCGCTGGAGCGGATATAATTTTTTATCCCACCGCAATTGGAAATATTTTAGGCGAAAAACAGAAAGAAGGAGATTGGCATAACGCATGGGAAACGATTATGCGAGGACACGCAATTGCCAATAGTTTATATGTTGTAGCTGTAAATCGTGTCGGCCGAGAAAATAAATTAAACTTTTGGGGCCAGTCTTTTGTTTGTGATGCTTTTGGAAAAATAATTAAAAAAGCCGGAAAATCAAAAAATGAGATTTTAATTTCCAAAATAAATTTGACCGGCAATAAAGCAATATCTAAGGAATGGGGATTTCTACGCAACCGTCGCTCGGACACCTATCGGGCGATGATAGAAAAAAATTAGATGGGCTATAAATTAGCAAAAGAAAATATTTTTATTATGTCCGCTGAATGGGAGAAACATTCAGCCACTTGGCTTGCTTGGCCAAACGACGATGATTATTTTGGGAATCGAATAAAAAACGTTGAAAAAATATATTTAAAAATGGTATCTTTATTGCATAAGGATGAGGTGGTCAAACTGGTTGTTCTGAATCAGAGAATGCAAAATAGAGTAAGTAATTTACTGAAAGAGAACAATATTGATTTGTCAAAAGTTATTTTTTTTCAAAGTGAATATATGGATGTGTGGATTCGTGATTATGGTCCGACCTTCGTAAAAAATAAGAATGAAATAGCCTGGATTAAATGGAATTATGGAGGATATAATAATAAATTTCCAGAGTTATATAAAGATAATGAAGTTTTTTTAAACTTAAAAGAAAAAGTCGGTTTCAAGATGTGGCAGGGAGAAATTGACTTAGAGGGAGGGGCCATAGATTCAAACGGCTTGGGGACTCTTTTAACCACAGAGGAATGCTTGCTTGAAAATCGAAACATGGGAAAATCTAAAAAAGAAACAGGGTTGATTTTAAATGAATTAATCGGGGCGAAGAATATTATTTGGCTTAAGAAGGGTTTGGTTAATGACCATACGGATGGGCACATAGATGATATTGCTCGTTTTGTCAGCCCTTCCAAAATTCTTTGCGCCCATGAAGACGATGTAACAGACGAAAATTATGAAAGATTGAAAGAAAATTTTAAAATTTTAGAAAGTACGGTTGATCAAGATGGAAAAAAATTTGAGATAATAAAACTTCCAATGCCTCATATGTATTATGACGATGGGGAAAAACATAATGGTAAAAAAGCCCCTGTGTCCTATGCCAATTTTTACATAGGCAATAAAACTGTGCTAGTATCCCTTTTTAATGATAAAAATGATGAAAAAGCGATGTCAATAATAAAATCCTGTTTTCCTGATAGAAATATCGTGGGAATAGATTGCAGAGATCTTATTTATGGAGGAGGAGCGTTGCATTGTATTACCCAACAAGAACCGGCGATTTAAATTTTTGAAATTTTTTGTCCATCGGCAGAATCTTTTACTTCATAGCCTAAGGCGTTTAGTTGATGTCGGAGCTTATCAGCAATTTCAAATTTATGAAGTTCGCGATACGCTTGCCGTTTAGCAAGAATTTCTAATATATTTTCAGGAATTTTTTCTTCTTTTAAATTTTCAAAACCCAAACCTAGTACTTTATCAAAATCCAAAATCGTCGCTTTTTTGTCGGCATCGGAGATATTTTCATCTTTAAAAACATCCCAAAGCAGGGAAAGTGCGCGAGGAGTGTCCAAGTCGTCGCTGACGTATTCTTTGAACTTATTTTGGTATTCTTTGTGAATATGGCCAATATCGTTTCCAAGGTCCAAATAAAGGCCGTAAAGGCGTTTTAAGGCCGTTTCCGCGCCTTCTAGGGCTTCCCAGTTAAAGTTCATTTTTGTGCGATAGTGACCCATTAAAAGCCAAAAACGGTAGGCCAGGGGGCTTATGCCTTTTTCCATAATGTTTGAAAGTTTAAAGAAATTTCCTGCGGATTTGGCCATTCTTTCCCCTCCAATGTCTATAAATTCGCTGTGCATCCAAAATCTAACAAAGGGTTTTTTGCCGGTTGCGGATTCCGATTGTGCTATTTCATTGGTATGGTGTGTGGGCAGTAAGTCTATACCTGCCGTGTGAATATCAAATTGCTCGCCTAAAAATTTCATGCTCATGGCTGAACATTCTATATGCCATCCAGGGAAACCCGTACCCCATGGGGACGGGAAACCAATTTTTGAATTAAATTTCCAAAGCGCAAAATCTGCCGGATTTTTTTTCTCGGAGTTTTCTGCCACCCTTGCTCCTTCTTTGTTCCAATCTCGTTTACCGCCCCAAAGCACCCCGTAATCTGACATTTTAGAAATATTGAAATAAATTCCATCGCTTGTTTTGTACGTGTATCCCTTTTCTTCCAACTTTTTTATAAGATCTATTTCTTCTTTCAAATAGTCGCTCGCATAGCAAATATTTTCTGGTATCTCGATATTCAAAGCTCGCAAGTCCTCCTTAAATTTTTCAGTGTAAAATTCCGCCAACTCGCGCATATTTTTTAGTGTCAGTTCTTTTCCCTCACGCAGGAGTCCTTTTGTCATTTTATCTTCTCCTGAATCTGCATCGCTAGAGAGATGCCCAATGTCTGTAATATTCATAACACGGTTAACCTTGTATCCCAAGTATCTCAAAGTTTTTTGCAAAACATCGGCAAAAGTGTAAGCTCTTAAGTTTCCTATGTGCACATAGTCATAAACCGTCGGGCCGCAGGAATAAAAACCGACACTGGGGGGATCGATTGGAGAAAAAATTTCCTTTTCCCGCGTGAGAGTATTATAGAGTTGTACTTTGCTTGAATTCATCCCGATAGATTGAAATAAGAGTGTAGAGCAGGCTGACAGTCAGAGGTCCGAGCAAGATACCGACCGGACCGAGGAAAGAAATTCCGCCCAAGACTGAGAAAAGCACAAGAAGTGGGGAGATATTTGTTTTTCCGCCGACCACCAGCGGAGTCAAAAGATTGTCGATGGTTCCTACCATGACGACGGACCAAATCAAAAGCCCGACAGCGTACACCGTGTTGCCGGTCATAAACAGAAAAATAATGGCCGGCACGGAAACAAAAGCCGTCCCGAAAGTTGGAATCAAGGAAGCGACCGCGGCCACCACGCCCCACAAGGCCGGATTGGGAACGCCAAAAATCCAAAGGCCGACTCCCATCAGAATTCCCTGCACCAAGGCGATGAATAGATAACCTTTCATTACCGCATTAACCGCCAGCGCCAATTTGGAGATTATTTTTTCATCATCCTTGTCCGAGAGCGGTGAAAGGGAAACAACCGCTTTTCTCCATCTTTCTCCGTCCTTCAAAAAATAAAACATAATAAAAAGCATCAAGATAAAAGAGAAAAAAGCCGAAACCGCCGAACTGAAAATACTGGCGATGTTGCTGGAAACATAAGAAATGAAATTAGAAACTTTTTCGTTGGTATCAAAAGTAATTCCCGCCGGCAGGATTTTATTCATCGTGCTATCGATCGATCGGATAAATTCTCCGGTACCGCCTTTTTGCGCAACTGTCCAATAAACATTCTCGCTTTGATTAAAAACCATGACGCCGATGGCGAGCAACGGTCCGCAAAGGACTATAATGAACAGCAGAATAGTTAAAAAAGACGACAGCCAATTAGGCAATTTACGATTAGAAAACCACGAGTGTATCGGATAAAGCAGAATAGAAAAAGAAACACCGAGCACCAACACTATCCAGAACGGGCGGAAAATAAAAAAGGCGAAAATAAAAGTGGCGGCTAGGAGCCCGAAGAAAAAATACTTTTCAATGATTTTCGGTTGCATGTCGTTATTATAGCAAATACTTGTGTTTTTGTGAAATTTCGGTTAATATGCAATTTATGGAATTTGCAGTTATACAAACAGGCGGAAAGCAATATAAGGTCTCCAAAGGGGGCTTTGTTTCTATTGAAAAAATAAGAGGCGAGTACAAGAAAGGGGACAAGATTTCTTTTGACAAGGTTCTCTTGGTGGATGACGGCAAGGATACGACTATCGGCACTCCTTATATCAAGGGCGCGAAAGTTAACGCGGAAATCGCGGAAATCGGCCGAGGGCGAAAAGTGATGGTTATAAAATATAAACAAAAGTCCCGCTATCTGCGCCGCAACGGCCACCGCCAGCCATTCTTCAAAGTAAAAATCACTTCCATTAAATAAAAAATGACTCTCCAGTTTAAAAAATTTTTGCTGTTTCTGGTTTCATGTGGTTTAGGAGTAATCATGTACAATTTGTTGTATATGATTAATAATCCCAATAAATATCTTTTTGGAGCTCCAATGGTTGCGTTGATATATGTAATTATATCTATAGTAGGGGTGTTTGCTTGCTATCACTTTTTCAAAAAATATTTTTTTACGGTAAAATAGTTATTGTCGATTTTTGAGCGTGTTTTTGAAGGTGTCATGTTATAATGGCTAAACATGAAGAAATACGAAAAGCACGTAAAAAAATACTTGGAAGAAAGGGATTGGGATAAACTGCGGCCAGCGGACTTAGCCAAGTCGATTTCCATTGAAGCGGCGGAGCTCCTCGAGCTTTTTCAGTGGACGAATCAGAGTTTGGCGGAAGTAAAAAAAGACAAAGTAAAATTGGAAATGATTAAAAAAGAACTTGCCGATGTCCTGATTTTCTGCCTTGAAATGAGCGTGCTTCTCGGGTTAGATGCGGGTAAAATTTTTATGGAAAAGATGAAAAAAGTAAAATTAAAATACCCTGCGCGTCTATTTAAAGGAAAGTATAATGATACCGACCCGGGTTCGGATAATGATATTTATTGGAAAATAAAAAAAGAGCACCGGATGAAAAGGGAGTAATTTACTGTCTGCTTTTTAGTACGTTTTTTGTAAAGGTTTAATAATATTAAGGATATATTTATTGGTCTGCTCGTGATTACTTATGATGAATTCGTCATTAATGTAATTAGCGTCTTTATTTCCCTTAAAATCTATAATTTTTGCACCAGCTTCAAGCGCAATAAGTTTACCTGCACCAAAATCATAAATTTCCGTACCACGGTCAGTTATTACTGCTTCGATCTTACCAGAAGCTAATAGACAATAGTCATACGCTGGAGACCAGTTAAATGTGACCCTCTTAGGTTCCGAGGTTACGAGGCTGCCTATCATTTTAGCTAAGTGACTTCGTCTTGTTTTATATCCACAATTATAAGCTACAGTTACATTATTTAAATTTGTGACTTTGTTTACATTAATTTTTTTATTATTTAATGTTGCCCCCTTATTTTTTTCAGCGAAATAGGTTTGACCTAACATAGGTTGATAAACAACCCCTGCAATTGCTCCTTTTTTATTTAATATAGCAACTGAAACAGAAAAATTTGGAATTCCCAACACAAAGTTATTTGTGCCATCTAATGGATCTACTACAATAGTAAATTCTGAATTATTGTTTGTTTTACCCTTTTCTTCGGAATGAATATTGTATTTTGGAAATTCAGTTTTTAAAACCTTCAGGATAGCTTTCTCGGAACCCAAATCTGCCTCAGTCTGAAAATCCCAGAGAGTTGATTTTTCTTTCAAACTCAAGGTTTTACTAAAATATTTTCTTAATATTTTTCCGCCAGCATGCGTAGCCCTTATTAAATTTTTTTTGTCTTTATTTGTCATTTTACTGCCGATTTTTTAGCGCGTTTTTGAGGGTGTCGTTGTCGGAATATTCAAGTTCGGTGCCGGTGGAGAGGCCTTTGCCGAGCGAGGAGATTTTTATGCCCAGTTTTTCACAAATATCTGAACATAAGTATCCGTATGGTCGCCTTGGGGACTGATGGAAAAAGCCAGAATAATTTCTTTTAAGCCGTTTTTTTCTTCCCTTTTAATTTTTTCCTGCAATTCAGAAATGCGCACTCGGCTTTTTGTGTTTTTCTCGACAATCGGTACCAGCCCGCCCAAAATAAAATATTTTCCGTGATAAACATGGCTTTTCTGGATGCTTTCCAGGTCGGAATCCTTTTCCACTATCATGAGCATGGAAGAATCGGCATTAGGATTACCACAAATTTCACATAAGCCATTTTTTGTTTTTTCCGAGAGGAAAAATTTGAAGCATTCTTTGCACTGGGAGGCGCTCTTTTTCAGTTCCAGTATCAATTTGGACAAATTGTTCGCATATTCGCCGTTCTTGAACATCAAGAAATACACGAAGCGCCGGGCTTGTCTTTCGCCGATGCCGGGGAATTCCTTAAAAATTTCGGCCAGTTTTTCTATCGAGTCCATCCTTCTATTTTAACATATTAGAATTCATCCAGCCCTCCGTCTATTTTAGACGGAGCGAATTCGCTGATATTGCTTTTTTCAAGATTTAGGAAAGTCGTAGTTTTTTCATCAAAATAAAGCTCGATTTTTCCGGTCGGTCCATTGCGGTGCTTTTCAATCAGAATCTCGGCGATATTTGTTTTTTCCGATTCTTCTTTGCCCTTATCTTCGCGATGAATGAACATAACCACATCCGCATCCTGCTCGATGGATCCGGAGTCGCGCAAGTCAGAAAGTCGGGGCTTACCACCACGCGATTCCACCGCGCGAGAAAGCTGGGAAAGCGCCAAAACCGGCACGTCTAATTCTTTGGCCAAGCTTTTTAACGATCTTGAGATTTCCGTCACTTGGTTGACCATTGAATCGTAATTCTTTGAAGTCGTCATCAGTTGCAGATAGTCCACCACGATAAGGTCCAGTCCTTTTTCGGCTTTTAATCGGCGCGCCAAAGCTTTCATTCGGACGATTGAATTTCCGGGTTGGTCATCGATATAAATTTGCGCTTTTGCCAATTTATCCAGCGAATCTCGGAGCTGGGAAAATTCACGATCGGATGATAAATTTCCGGTGCGTAAATTCCAGGCGTTGACTCTCGATTCGGCTGAAAGCATTCTGTCCACCAATTGCTGAGAAGACATTTCCAAAGAAAAGATTAACACGGATTTTTCATGCAATACTCCGGCCATGCGCGCGATATCGAGCGCCATAGTAGTTTTACCCATCGAAGGCCTCGCGGCAATAATAATTAAATCAGATTTTTGCAAGCCGGAGAGCTTAGTATCCAAGTCTCTGAATCCGGTTGCCAGTCCGCGGAGCATTCCTTTGTTTTCGTGCAATTTTTCCAGGCGCTCATAGGCCTCAGGCAGGGCGTCTTTCAGGTTTATATATTTCTGATTTTTGGGAGATGAAATGACATGAAAAATTTTCTTTTCCGCCATGTCCAAAATGTCGTCCATATGATCGTCGCCTTCTTCGAAAGCGAGTTCGGAGACATAATCAGCCGCTTCGATTAAACTTCTCAGAACATATTTTTTTTGGACGATATCAACATAGTGTTTGACATTAGTGGAGGAGGGAACAACGTTAACAATTTCGGCCAGGTATTGATTGCCGCCTATCGCATCAAGTAATTTTTGCTCGCCCAATTTGGTGGAAAGGGACAGCATATCTATCGGCTCATTTTTTACTGAGAGATCAAGCATCGCCCGAAAAATCATTTTATGTTTTTCAACGTAAAAAGATTCTGGAGTTATCATATCCTCAACCTCGTGCATCGCGTCCTTGCGGAGCATAATCGAGCCTAAAACCGCCTGTTCGGAAGGAATGCTTTGCGGAGGAATGCGCAGGTTGTTTTGCCGGCTGTTTTTTGTCATTTTATTATGAGGCCATTCTAGCACAAGAACAAAATTGTCCAAGTAAAGAAGTTGGTAAGTTTGTTATTAAAGTGTTAATATATTTATATGCCAAAAAAGATAATGTTATCAGGGGTAAAACCGACTGGCGCGCCGCATATCGGCAATTATTTCGGCGCGATGAAACAATTTATGGATTTGCAAAAGGAACATGAAGGGTATATTTTCATCGCGGATTATCACGCGCTGAATTTTATCAAGAATCGAGATGAGCTGAAGAAAAACATTTTAGGGGTGCTTCTTGATTATCTAGCAATAGGTCTCGATCCCGAGAAAATCACTATTTTCAAGCAATCAGATATAAGCGAGCATCCTGAGTTATCTTGCATTTTTGATACTCTGATGTCCGTACCCTATTTGAAGAGAGCGCACGCGTATAAAGACGCGGTGGCAAAAGGAAAGGAAGACGAATTTAGTATGGGGGATTTTAATTACCCCATGCTCATGGCGGCGGATATTTTACTTTACAGTCCGGATGTAGTGCCGATTGGGCAGGACCAAAAACAGCATCTGGAATTTGCCCGTGATACAGCCATAAAGTTTAACAGTACTTTCGGGGAGACCTTCAAACTGCCGGAGCCAATGATTTTAGAGGATGTGGCAGTCGTGCCCGGCACGGATGGAAAAAAAATGTCCAAGAGCTACGGGAACCACATCCCGCTTTTTGCCGAGTACGACGAGATAAAAAAATGCGTGATGAGCATAATCACTGACTCGAGCGGGGGAGTGCCGAAGAATGTTTATGCCATACATAAGCTCGTGCGTCCTGAAAGCGAATTGAAAAAAATTTATGAAGAGAAAGCTGGCAAATACAAAGAACTGAAAGAAATGCTGCTGGAAGATTTGGAAAAATTTATCGCTCCGTTGAGGAAAAGAAGAAAAGAACTGGAAAAAGATATTCCGGGGGCGCTGGCGATTCTTCAAGCCGGTGGGAAAAGAAAAAAAGTCGCGGAAGCGAAAATGGAAGAAGTGCGGGAAAAAATCGGGGTAAAAGTTTACTAAAAGTTTTCCACACCCTGGTGTATTGTCATTTGCAAATTATTTTTTATAATAATAACGTGAACAAAATTTTACAGGCAAATCTTATTGTCCGCTTTATCATTACCTCTCATTTAGAGGTCTGATATTTGCGCTGTAAAAACTCCAAACCAAACTTACAACTCAAACACCAGCCCTCTAAAAAGGGGCTGTTTCGTTCTTTGGGGAATAAACCCTGCCGATCCGGCGAAATCCGGAAAAACAAGAAGGAGGAAAAAGTGGCAAGGCTGAAGAAGGAAGTAAGAAGTATGTATTTTTCTTTTCCGTCTCCATCTTCTGGCCAACCAGGAAACCAGCCGGAAATCGTCTCCTCGTCAGTTGAGACGACGCCTTCGGCCCCCCCTCCATCGGTAGAGGAGAAATCAAAGGTTCCCCAGCTGGAGGATGATGATCCTTGGAGCTGGGGGTAACCATCGATCGTGCGAGTGCCGGCCTGCGACGTCGCGGGCCGGCCTCCACCTCTTTTAAAAATTTGCATTTAAAAAATTTATAATTATAATAAATAGACAATGAAAAATATCAGCGCGAACAATTATTTCTTTTTCAGCCCTTTTACTTCTTTACTAGAGGTCTGATATTTGCGCTGTAAAAAACTCCAAACCAAACTTACAACTCAAACACCAGCCCTCTAAAGGGGCTGTTTTGTTTTTTGATAACAGAATAAGCTAGTACTGGTCTCCGCAGGTTCTCCGGAGGACTGATCCGGCAGGGTCCGGAAAGAATACGAAAGGAGAAAGTTGTGGATGAGAAGAAGGTTCAGTGGGCGAACTTCGGAAACCCGGGGGCACACTATGTGGTGGTTCCCGACGAAACAAAAACAGTTCCAGAGAAATCATCTCGACCTGGTGCAGTGCGGTATACACTTGGTGTCGCAATTAGCACGAGTGAACTGGCGGCGGACGCTCTCTCCGCCACTTGGCGGGCATTCCTCGCCTCTGTTCATGTGGTTAATGTTGCAGCTGAAGCCGCTGTTCAGTCCGGCGAAGATCCCGAAGAGATTCGTGGGGCATTGATGGAGGCGGTAGAACGTGTTCCAATGCCACTCCGTTCTTGCCTTCGGAGTAAATGGTACACAAAAGGAGGATGACCATGTACGAGTACTAGCGGGGCCCCTCCGCGCGTAATGACGCGCGCGGAGGAAGCGCGACTTGGCCCACCGTGTTGCATCGGCGGCCGTCCCCACCTAGGGACGGCCGCCATTTCTTTTTTATTTGAGAATTTGTATTTTTATGCTAGAATACTTCTACTATGCCGGGTTCCGATCACATCAATTTAAATCCTTACCCCCTCAAATTATATGGCAGTCCGAGCAGAACCGATGAAGCTCTGCCCCTTAAGGTCGCTAAATTTTTAAAAAACAAGCTTGCGCCCTGTTCCTGCAAAGTATTCAAGGATGGCTCTTTTTTGGTCCACCACACCGAATCGGTCCGGGACAGGGACGTCTATGTCATCTTCCAGCCACGTTTCGGCGACAAGGAAATTCTTGCCTATGATTTGGACGAATGCGAATCGCTGGTTTTTGCCCTAAAGCAGGGAGAGCCATCCCGCATCACCGTCGTCATGCCGTCCCTTCCGTATGCCAGGCAGGATAAGCCGTCCAATCACCGCGAGCCGGTTCTTTCCCAGAAAGTTCCTATGCGGTTGCAGATGGTGGGGGCGCACCGCGTGGTAGTTTTGCATCTGCACAATCCGAGCAGTTACAACGCGCACCCGCTCACTATCCCGATGGTGGATGTGAACACCAACGAACTTCTGATAAAGCACATCCGTTCCAAAAAATTTGATTTGGAAAAATTTAAAATCGTCGCGCCGGACCTGGGAGCGGCGCCGTCGTGCCGGAAGCTGGCGCAGCATCTCGGCATTCCGGAAAATATCGTCATCATCAATAAATTCCGTGACCCCAAAAGGGCGAATCATAATGAAGTGATGGAAATTATCGGCGACGTCAGAGGATATAATTGCATAATGCCGGACGACATAGCAGATACCTGCGGCACTGCGTTAAAATGTCTGAAAACCCTGAAAGAAAACGGCGCGCGGGATGTTTATTTTACCGCGACGCACGCCGTGCTCTCCGGAGACGTGGTTGAGAACCTGAACAGCGCCCCATTTTCCGGAATCTGGTTCACCGATTCCTGCCTTTCCGAAGAAAAAAAGAAAAAAATCAAGAAACTGGAAATAATTTCCACCGCCAAGCTGATAGCGAAAATAATAGACAACCTGCACAACGGCAAGTCAGTATCCGAGCTTTGGCACAACGGGAATTAATGCTAGAATATTTTAGTATGAAAAACAGGATTTACATCAAAGATTTGAAAGACCACGTTGGTAAGGAAGTTATCATTGCCGGATGGGTGGATGTGCGGCGCGATCAAGGGAAAATGGTATTTTTTGATATGCGTGACATGACGGGCAAAGTGCAATGCGTGGCGTTGCAGAGTTTGGGTGAAGGAATGGATTCTGCCAAAGAAATGCGACCTGAATGGGTTCTAAAAGTTTATGGTATTGTAAAAAAACGCCCTGACAAAAATATAAACAAAGAAGTACTTAATGGTGACATAGAAATTGAAGTGCTAAATATTGAATTTTTGTCTCAAGCAGCAACATTGCCGTTTGACATGTCTCTTGAGGGATATAATCTTGATTTAACAACAGAATTAGACAACAGATCTTTAGTTTTGAGACAGGCTAAAATTCAAGCTATTTTTAAGGTACAGGAAACAGTTATAGATTCCTTCCGTGAATTCATGAAAAAGAATATGTTTTTTGAATTTCAAGCGCCAGTTATTACCCCTGCGACTGCCGAGGGAGGAGCGGAAGTTTTTCAAGTCAATTATTTTGACAAGAAAGCTTATTTGACTCAGTCTCCTCAGCTCTATAAACAAATCGTAATGTCGGCGTTTGAAAGATGTTTTACTGTAAATAAAGTTTTTCGCGCGGAGCCATCTTCAACAACCAGGCATTTGACAGAAGTAGTTTGTTTGGATGCGGAAATGGGTTTTATTGATTCATGGACAGATGTTCGAGATATGGCTGAAGAAACTTTTAGATATATTTTGAGACAAGTAGAAACCAAGAATGCTGAACACTTAAAATTATTGAATGTTACGCTTCCTGTGATGATAGAAAAAACCCCTACTTATTCTTTGAGAGAAGTCCAACAGAAAATTTTTGAAGTTTATAAACGAGATGTTCGAGGAGAAAAAGACACAAATCCGCAAGATGAAAGAGAAATTTGTGAAATCGTAAAGAAAGAGACCGGCTCCGATTTTGTATTTATTTATGGATATCCCACCCGCAAAAAACCGTTTTATGTTTATCCAAACCCAGATGAACCTGATTACAATGAAGGAATGGATTTAATTTGTCGCGGGGTGGAATGGCTTTCAGGTGGACGAAGAATAAATAGTTACGATCAATTGAATGAACACGTAAAACTTTGGAATATGGATCCCAATAAAGTAAAAATGTTTCTCGAGGCTTTCAAGTATGGGGTTCCGCCAGAAGGAGGATTTTCTTTTGGATCAGAACGCATTACCATGCAATTATTGCAATTAAAAAATATACGAGAAGCGACAATGTTTCCTCGCGACATGAATAGGATTGACGAAAAGTTGAACAGTGAAGGATATTAAAAACACACGGGCGCTGTTTGCGTATTTATTCGTTATGTGATTGAGCCAAATCCTTTTTTATCTGCTCGCTCAGTTTTTCCACGCTTTTAAATTTTTTTGGAAAACGCAAATACCTTTCCGTGCTGACGGTAATGCTCCTGCCGTAGAGATCTCCGTCAAATTGAAGAAGATGGGCTTCCAGGCAATCTTTCCCGGTTAGAGAATTGAATCCGTAATACAAAAGTCCCCGGTAAGATGTGTTTCCCAAGTCGACTTTGCACGAATAAAGCCCCTTGGCGAGATTTTGAGCCAGAGCGATGTCCAAGTTGGCCGTTCGGGCACCCGTTTTTTCCCCCTGGCCGCTTCCGGCAAGGACTGCTCCGCTGATAATTTTTGTTTTGTTCGAACGGGTGGCCAGGGCAACCGCCACGATTAAGATAACCGCGCCGGCAATCTGGGTTGCCGACAAAGTATTATGGTTGAAGAAATAATCAAAAATAATGGCGGAAACCGGCCAGGCCAGTTCGCATAAGGTGGCGAGAGAAGCGGGAATTTTTTTTAGGCCGTAATAGTAAAGATACATGGCGGCGGCTCCGGAAGTAAAAACTATGATTATTAATGTTTTCCAAACCCCGGATTCAACCGACGGCAAAGTTGAAAAATATCTGATTGCCGGAATCAACATAATGATTACGGTAAAGCCGAAGCGTAGAGCCGCCAGCAGGCCATAATTTATATTTTTTAGGGAGTATTTTCCAAAAACAGTTGATGAGCCCCAAGAGAAAGCGGCCAGCAGAGCGAACACAGCCATCAGGACAGTGGTGTTGCCGAAATTTATAGAGCCGGGGTCTTTGAATGTTACGAAGTATCCTCCGATCAAAGCCAATAGGGCATAGATATAAAATTTGGCCGGGAAACGCTCACGCAAAATAATGGCCGACAAGATGATCGCGAAAATCGGCTGAAATTTTTGGAGCAGAATTACTACTGAGATATCTACGAAACCCGTTAAAAATAATGCTTTGGTGAAAAAAGTGGTGCCAAGAGCGCCGCCGAACAGGGCTACCCAAAAAATCGCCGTCCACTGTTTTCGCGTGATTTTTTTGAGCTCCGCTTTATAGAAAAATAAAAACGGCAAAAGAATGATAAACCCCAAGCTATGCTCCAAAAATACCACTAGGGTGGGGGATACAGACGCCAAGCGGGGGCGCAAAAAAGTTCCATCCAAACTCCAAAGGACCGCCGCCACCACAACCGCCAGAGCCCCTATGAAGATTTTATTTTTTGATTGCATGATTTTTGTTTTGCTTGATTATAGCATGTTTTAATGTAAGATATTATTATGGATTTATTAAAGAAAAAATGCGTGCCGTGCGAAGGGGGAATGCCGCCCTTGAATCGTGCCGATGCGCAAGATTATCTTGATGAAGTGCCGAGTTGGACGCTAGATAAGGACGCTAAAAGAATCTCCAAAGAATTCAAATTCAAGGATTTTATCGGGGCGATAAATTTTGTGGAGCGCGTGGCAGATCTGGCAGAAATGGAAGGGCACCATCCGGATATCCATGTTTATTACAACAAAGTTGTATTGGAACTCTCAACTCACGCCATCGGCGGGCTTTCGGAGAACGATTTTATCCTGGCCGCCAAAATCGATGCGAGCAAATAGAATAGAAAAGGAGCGGGTCGTATGGAAACGAGGCCGCCCCTTGCGTCGGTTAGACGCGATATAAGACAAAATTTCCCGAATAAGGACAAAGTTCATCAACGATATTCCTAAGATGGATGTTCTCTTCAAATTCTTCATCGTGAGGTTTGGTCCTCCAGTGACGAGCGTATCTGAATTGTCCCTTTATTGTTGTTTCCTCAACAACGATTTCCTTTTGACATTTAGGACACAGCAGTTTTGTCATGGTGCTTTCCTTTCAAAGAACAACTTCACGCCCTTTTGGCGAGCAGCCATGCAGTTGTGGGGGACAACGCAAAACCCCTCCCTAAACAAATTTAGGAAGGGGTTGGCTTCAAAAATAATTTTACAAAATAATAATTATCAGCTCAAAGACAACCCTTTCCCAAATTTGGAAGAGTTGTGGTGATGGTTTGAAAGGCGGGAAAGAATTAGTCGGTATCCGCCGAGCGAGCCATTGAGCCATTTTGATATTCGGGCGATGGTTGTAGAAGAAAGACCGGTATTTTCAATAATTGCATTGTATTGAACATCCCTCGAAAGAAGGGAAGCAGCTTCCAGGCGATTGGCGAATTCCTGTATTTCTCCTTCGGTCATCAAGTCGCGCAGGAAACACTCGGCCTCGTTCACGTTTTTCAAAGCTAAAATTGCCTCGACTAGCTGTTTGTTTTTCTTGTCATTCCAATCCATTTCCGAACCAATGTTCCGGATTAGTTTTACTGTCTTTATTGACGTGTTTTTGTTCATCCCCTTGCTCATATTCTCTACTTTAGCAAACTAAAGTACTTTAGTCAAGTAAAGTAGACAGTAGGGTGTGGATAACTCGGGACGGCAAAAGAGTGGGTAAAAACCGCCTAGGCATCGCCCATTTTGCAATTTGGTTAAAAAGTGTATAATTATCAATATGAAAATAACTTTCAAAGATGGCGCCAAGGACTTAAAAAAAGACACCCTTTTTGTGTCGGTGAGCCCGAAGAATAAAGACGAAATTGTAAAAGAAAACGGAATAAAAACGCTTTATTTGAAGTGTGACGAGGCGGGGAAGATGAATCTGCGGAAGCTATATTTGCTTCTCCGTAAAATGGTTATGATGGGGAAGGGCGCGAAGGCGGAAAAACTGGGTTTTGATTTTAAAGATTTTGAATTTTCCGCCAAAGGCGGACCAGCCTCAGGCTGGAAAATTTCTGACGAAGAATTGGGGGAAATCATCGGTACCCAGCTTGATTTTGCCAATTACGAATTTACGGATTACAAGACGCCAACGAAAGAAGGTTTTGCTTTTGTTAAAGAAATAATTATTTCTGGAACGAAGGCAAAAATAGAAAAGGCAATTTTGAAAGGCCATGCTGTGGCGCAAGAGGTGAATAAAGTGAGAACGCTCGCAAATATTCCGGGTGGAGACATGACGCCCTCGATTTTGGCGCGAAAAGCAAAAGAAGCAGTGAAAAAGCTTCCTGTAAAAGTAACCGTCCTTGGCGAAAAAGAAATGGAGAAAAAAAATATGCAGGCGATACTCTCCGTCGGGCGCGGATCGGACGAAGAATCAAAATTTATTGTTTTGGAGTACCGAGGAGGCGGAAAAAAAGACAAGCCGATCGTGCTCGTCGGCAAGGGGGTGACTTTTGATACGGGCGGGATAAACCTTAAACCCTCTTCATCGCTTCTCGGCATGAATATGGATATGTCGGGCGGCGCAGCGGTGATACACACGATAGCTCTCTCCGCGAAAATGAAAATAAAAAAGAATATAGTTGGACTCATTCCGGCGGTTGAAAATATGGCTTCCGGAAAAAGTTATCGGCCCGGGGACGTGATTCGCTCGATGTCGGGCGCGACGATTGAAGTTTTAAATACCGATGCCGAAGGGCGGGTGGTTTTGGCCGATGCGCTGACTTACGCAAAAAAATACAATCCGGAAATCGTGATTGATGTGGCGACTTTGACCGGCGCGGCGATGGTGGCGCTCGGCGAGCGAGCTTCAGCAATTTTTACCGAAGATGATGGCTTGGCAAGAGATTTAGAAGACATCGGCGAGAAAACCGGGGATTATGTCTGGCGTCTACCGATGTGGGAGGAATACGAAAATGAAATAAAAGGATCTTTGGGGGACTGGACAAATATTCACAACAAAGATTCCCGCTACGGAGGAGCGATTTATGGGGCGATTTTTCTCCACCAATTCATAAAAGGCCTGAAATGGGCGCATATAGACATGGCTCCTCGTATGGTCGCGATGGCCGGGGAAAATCTCGCTTCGGGCTCCACAGGCTCTCCAGTAAGGCTTTTATACAAGTTTATTGAAGAATATAAAAAATAAAATGGAAACCGAAGCCTTTAAGATAAAAACGACGGGTTTTGAGGGGCCTCTCGGCCTGCTCCTTGACTTGGTGGAAAAGCGGAAGCTTTTTATAAACGATGTGTCGCTCGCGCAGGTGACCGACGATTATTTGCAATATATAAATAAACTGGGCGGCCTGTCGCCGGCGGAAGTTTCCAGTTTTATTCTCGTGGCCTCCACTTTGCTCTTAATCAAATCCAAATCGCTTTTGCCGAATTTGGACCTGACTGAAGAAGAGAAAGGCGATATACGCGATTTGGAAGAGCGCCTGCGGCTGTATAAAATCTTCACCAAGCTTTCCGCCAAAGTAAAAAATAATTTCGGCCGAAAGATGATTTTTTCTCCGCTGGAAAGAAAAAACGAGGTCGTAGTATTTTTGCCGGACGAACAAATTACTAAAGAATCGATGATGACTTTCGCGCAAAATGCGCTGGGCGCGATGCCAAAAAATGTTTTTCTGCCGAAAGTGGAAGTCAGAACGGTAGTCAGCATTGAAGAAATGATTGACCGGCTGACAGACCGCATAAAAAATTCCCTGAAGATGAGTTTCCGGGATTGGAGCGGCCGGCCGGCCACTCGCGAAGAAAAAGTGACCGCGATCGTGGGATTTTTGGCGATGCTGGAACTTGTGCGGCAGGGGATAATTAAAGCCAAACAAGAGCATCATTCTGCCGATATTATTATTGAGAAAACCGAAACCATTGAAATATATGAGTAATCTTGAATCAAAACTGGAAGTAGTGCTTTTTTGGAAAGGCGAGCCGATGTCTCTGAAAAAATTAGGAGAAATCCTGTCTGCGCAGGCAGGCCTGAAAGTTTCAGAAGGGGAAATTAAAGACGCCATTTTTAATTTAAAAAATAACTTGGAGGGCAGGGGAATCGTGCTTTTGGAAAACGGCGGGGAAATCACGCTTGGCACCGCGCCGGAGTTTGGCAAACTGATCGAAAATCTGCAGAAAGAGGAGCTCAACAAAGATCTTTCAAAAGCCAGTCTGGAGACGCTTTCCATTATTCTATACAAAAACGGCATTTCTCGGGCCGAGATTGATTATATCCGGGGGGTGAATTCGAGCTTTATCTTACGGGCCTTGTCCGTCCGGGGGCTCATAGAAAAAAATCCAGATCCAAAAGACAGCCGGCGCTTCTTGTATCGGCCGAGCTTTGATTTGATGTCGTTTATGGGAGTTAAATCGGTTGAAGAATTGCCGGATTGGGCGGAGGTGCATGATTCCATTAATTCAACGGTACAAACGATGGAAGATATTTCTGCGAGAGAAGCGGAAAACAAAGAAGAAAATGGAAGCGCAAACTAAAATTTGCCAGAACTGTAAAAATAAATTCGACATTGAGCCGGAAGATTTCAATTTCTATGAAAAAATGAAAGTCCCTCCGCCGACCTTTTGCCCGCTTTGCCGAGCGCAGAGGCGAATGGCTTTTCGCAACGAGCGAAAATTGTTTAAGGTCAAAGACGCCTTCACTGGCCAAACAATTTTTTCCACCTATCCCACGGAAAGTGGAAGAAAAATTATTACTCGGGAAGCGTGGTTTGGCGATAAGTGGGATGGCATGGAACACGGACAGGATGTGGATTTTTCAAAACCATTTTTGAAACAATTACATGAGCTGGAAATGAAGATACCGATGTATAACTATAATGTGATTCGAATGGTTAATAGCCCATATGCTTTTAATGCTTCTGATATTAAAAACAGCTATCTTGTTTGCAACTCAAACAATTCAGAAGATTGTATGTATGGCAATGCGATCGATTTCAGTAAGGATTGCGTGGACAATTCACACATAAACCACTGCGAGCGCTGTTATGAATGTTTTTGGACAGAAAAATGTTACCAGTGTAGATATACAAAGATGTCCGGAGATAATCGAAATTTATGGTTTTGTCGAGACTGTATTGGATGCAATGATTGTTTTGGGTGTGTTAATTTAAGAAAATCTTCATATTGTATTTTCAATAAACAATTTTCAAAAGAGGAATATTTTAGCGAGTTGCAAAAAATGCAGTTGGATAAACATTCGAGTCTTGAAAAAATAAAACAAGAAGTACAAAAAATATGGCAAAAATTTCCAGTTAGATGTAGCCAGGGAATAAGGAATTATAACTCAACGGGTTCATATGTTACGGATTGTAAAAATGTGAACGACAGTTATTTAGTTCGGGAAAGTGAAAATATGCGTTATTGCCAATATTTACAAGTGCCGAACAATAAAGATAATTATGACGCTACTAATTGGGGAGAACATATTGAACTTTGTTATGAGACGATCGAATGCGGGGAAAATTCATACAACAACAAGTTTTGCCGAAACTGCTGGCCGGCTTGCCGGAATCTGGAATATTGCGTGCATTTGTTCAGTTCTTCCGACTGCTTTGGTTGTGTCGGGCTCAAGAAGAAACAATACTGCATTTTAAACAAACAATACACAAAAGAAAAATACGAAGAATTGGTGCCAAAAATAAAAAAACACATGGATGAAATGCCATATATTGATTCGCAGCGAATTGTTTACAAATATGGGGAACTTTTTCCGACGGAGTTCAGTCCATTCGGTTATAATAATACTTTGGCTTTCCAGCATTTTCCTCTTACTAAAAAAGAAGCGGAAGAAAAAGGATATGGGTGGCTGGAAGTTGAACGGGGAGAATATGCCATAACTAAAAAAGCAAAAGAT
>Ga0076033_121_pt2 | contig 27635 bp, 25 predicted proteins | sample RifGroB1_FD_68109 | JGI IMG/M metagenome (GOLD analysis project Ga0076033, IMG submission 68109) | Parcubacteria (Nomurabacteria) bacterium GW2011_GWB1_43_7
AGTGGCGGGAGAAAGAGTGCCGGATACGGAATTGCATTTATTAGCGGAGGAATCCCAGACCGTACTAGAAGCGCAGACCGGGGTAACGGTAACCTGAGCAAGTTGCACAGTATTGTTGTAAAGATAAAAATTTCTGGCGCCATAATTCATTGTATATGTTTTTGTACCTTTATTTCCAGTCGCAACTACTGTATTAGCACTCGGGTAGTTGGTAGTTACTACCGAAGTGGAACCAGCCGGAGCATTGGCTGTATTCCAAATCAAAGTAGTAGTGCAAGAATTACTTCCGGAGGCAATTATGCAACCAGAACTGGTCAAGGTACCGGTCATGGCGGTGCTGATTGTCGTAAATGCCTGATCAGTATTGCTATACGGACTGACGGGAGTATATCCCGTACCGGTTGCGTTGGTCGCATAACCGCGATAGTAATACTTAGTGCCCGGGGTTAACCCGGTCACTGCCACTGTATATGCGCCGGTTGTCGTCCCGGAGGCGACAATGCAGGGCGAAGTCGGATTATTTGAAGTCCCATAGCAAATACCCCGGGCCGAGATTGAAGCGGGCAGACCCAAAGATACAACATCGGCGCCCAAAGTCGCCCCGGTTGCCGTGATATTGGAAACGGTAGGGTTTGCGACGCTAGGAACTGCGGTGGAAGAGGATGTCGTAAACTGTATATCGCTGCCATAACCAACCCCCGCGCTATTTTTAGCGTAAGCGCGGACATGATAAAGAGTGCCGGGGCTTAGTCCTATCATTGTACTTAACCAATAACCCGGGTCTGCCCAGCCGTTTGTTGTTTGGTTTGGATTTGTCGGCGAATAAGTAGGATTGGTCGAAGTGCTCCAGGTCAGACCGCTGACTGTCACAGTTGATCCTCCGTTGGAAGTCACATTCCCGACGCCTATCGCGGAATTTTGAGTTATGTTCGTAATCGGGCTTCTGGTTGTGACAGTAGGAACAACACCGACAACAAGGGGAGCCACATTCACTGTAACCAAATCTGATTTCGCCGTGGAAGAGGTGTATTGAGCATTCCGGCATTGAATGTAGTAACCGAAGGCGCCTTCAGCGCTTGGAGAAGCATGTGTTATTGAGGTACCTGTTTTATATGTTGTGAGAGGCAATGACTCATTATTTAATAAATTACATTCAGCTGATGCTGTATTGGTAGTTGGAGTATAAGTAAAAGAAACATTAGTGCTTGGATTTGTATTGTATGTCGTCGGAGCAGCAACAACGGAAACAGTGACTAAAGAAAATGTAGCTGTACAGGTTTTGTTAGCATTCATTAAAATTGAAACGGAAGAATTTACCCCGCTACAATCCCCACTCCAGCCAGCAAGGGTCGAGCCCGCGCTAGCGGAAGCGGTTGCAGTGGCGGTTTGCCCAGAATTATATATTCCCGCGCCAGTGACCGTTCCGGAACCATCACCAGCTTTGTTGATTGTAAGAGTATAGGTTGGAATATTTATTGCAAATGTTGCCATAACTGAAGTAGCGGAAGTTACAGCGACTGTACAAGGCCCTGTTCCCGTACAACCACCTCCGTTCCATCCCGTAAAAGACGAACCGCTTGCTGGCAAAGCAGTCAGAACAATTGATGTCCCGGAATTGTATGTTTCCGAACAATCAGTTCCGCAATTAATACCAACTGGACTAGAAGTGACTGTTCCAGAGCCATTACCGGCTGTGTTGATTGTAAGAGTGTATGTCGGGATATTTATTGCAAAAACCGCAGTAATCGATTTGGAAGAATTCATCACAATTGTACAAGGCCCTGTTCCCGTCCCCGCTGAACAACCGCTCCATCCCGTAAAAGACGAACCGCTTGCCGGCAAAGCAGTCAGAACAATTGATGTCCCGGTATAGTGCGCTTCGGAACAATCAGTTCCGCAATTAATACCATCTGGGCTGGAAGTGACAGTTCCTGAACCGGCACCTACTTTGGTCACAGTGAGAACAGTATTTTTAGTGGTAAAGGAAATCCTATTGCCGTAAGCTGTACCCGCGCTGTTTGTGGCGTAAGCGCGAACATAATAAGTTCTACCGGCCGATAACCCTTGAGAAAAATTACTAGTGAATGAGCCGGTGCCCGAACCATCCGTGGTATGACTGTTAGCAATGGTGGGGTATGTCAGTGTTCCTCCATCTAAAGTATAAGCCACTCCCCTAGCAGTGACAGGCGCTCCTCCATCCGAGGTTATATTGCCTCCACTAGTAGCGCTGTTTTGAGTGATATTAGTAACAGGAGAAGTGGTAAGAGTAGGAATACTTGCCCCATAAGCCACGCCAGCAGTCAGATAAGAAACGCCCGCCAGTAATAGAACTGATAAAAAGAAAACTTTAAAAAATTTATATTTCATCCCGTTAGAAGTAGGAAATCTTTAGATTTCCGTGGATTAATTTTGATAATAACGACTATTCAATAATAAACTATTATAACACTTCCCGCGACCTTAATTAACTGGGCGACTTCTAACGGGATTGTTTGAGTAATTAGTCCTCGTAATACCAAGGCGCTTTCTTCTGTTCAACACACCTTTCTCCCCCACAAAACCAAACCCATTGTTGTGTCTCGCTGGTACCGCCTACATCTTTTCCATCAGCGCAGAAATAATGTTTGGGTGTAGCTCCGCAAGCGCCTCCAACCACAGAAAATGTCGCCGTACATTTCTTATCTCCGTTCATCTGGATTGAAGTAGAAGGGTTTGTACCACTACAATCCTCACTCCAGCTGAAAAAAGATGAGCTAGGAGAAGCACTTAGTTTGACCGTAGTCCCAGACGGAAATTGATAACAATATATTCCACAATCATTCACACCAGTCGGATCAAGAGCAACTGTTCCTGCCCCCACTATAGTTATATCAAGAAATTCATACCCCGGTATCCTCTTCCTTGTTGTTTTACCTTTTTTGTCTTCCGAACAAGACTCACCAGATAAAGAACCCCGGCAAGTCCAAGTCCAAGAGTTATCATTTTCTTTATTGTTTTCACTTATACTACCCGGAGCACACTTATAATGCTCTGCAGGAGAAGAACAGGCTCCACTGGCAGAAGTATTCCCTACATTTATGTTTGTCCAAGGACCGCAGTTATTCATTTCACCCGTTCCCGGAGGGATAGGCCCGCCAGGAGGGTTAGGAGGAGTAATATTGTTTGCTTCGGGAACACTTCCTCCATCAATGGAAGATGCCTTATCTGCACACACGCGGACGGAATAAGACCCAGAAGAAGAAAAGGAATGAGATTTTTGGGCTATATCAGATAAGTTAGCGGGAATGTTGCCCATTGTGCTTGGACTAAGATCATCAATTGTGGCGCCGGCGACAGGAGCATTTGTTGCTGGATCGACAGGACGATTTGCAACTTGAAAGAAGTTAGAAAATTCTTTCCCGACAGGTGCGGTGCCAATGTTTAAAACTGTCGCAATTAAATTAAACTGTACGCCTCTTGTGGCCGTGGTCGGAGAAGTAGCACCCGCAGTAAGATCGGGAGATAGGGGACGCGTTATACATTTTACAAGAGAGCCATATCCTGTACCAACGCTATTCGTGGCATAAGCACGAATTTGATAAAGAGTCCCCGGAGGCGTCAGCCCTGTTATCTTGCTTGTAAAAGGCCCGGCGGTTCCTAGTTCGGTCGTGTGCTTGTTTAAAATTGTAGGAGCACCCCCTATTTTATTATAAGCCACACCTCGGGCAGTTATCGCAGCTCCCCCATCGGAAATTACATTTCCTCCGCTGGTTAAACTATTGATAGTGATGTCCGAGCATAAAGGATTTGTGGCAACAGCGGGAATAGAAGTAAGGTTATTAACTATTACTTTCGTCCAACCAAAAGCATCGCCATTTAAATCAAAGCTACAGTTATTCATTTCACCCGTTCCCGGAGGGATAGACCCGCCAGGAGGATTAGGCGGAGTAATATTGTTTGCTTCGGGAACAGCGCTCACAAATGAGGCATTATTGTCCGCACAAACACGTATATATTTAGTGCCAGCAGTAAATTTATATGATTGAGACACTGTAATATTTCCCCCGTCCTCGGCGATGGAACTTGTGCTTGTAACTGTATTGGTAGTCACTCCAGAAGTATGGTCTTCGTCGTTGTCCAATTGGAAAAGATGAGAAATACTACCGGATACCGATTTATCCCCAATGTTCGAAATAGTTGAAGAGAATGTTTTTGAAACACCGGGCACGGCTTTGGTCGGAGTAACAGCTTTTGCAGTTAGATCAGGGGAGGGGGTAACAGATGCCACGCAGGTAGTTCCGTTCCAAATGGTACCAACACTGCAAGTTTTAAACGTTACGTCATTGCCATAAAAGACACCTCGATTAAGAAAAGGAATAAAAAAAGCGCGAACATGATAAAGAGTGTCAGGTTGTAACTCTGTCATTTGACTTGCAAAAGAAGAGGGACCTGGAAAAATGTGAACTTCTGTTACTCCTCCCCAAGCCATTCCAATTGATGTTTCCAAAGTAGGGTTTTCATTTATATCCCAAACAAAACCACCACTGTTAAGACCACCTAGGCCGCCGGATGCATCATCTACACTTGCTCCAACTATTGCCGTTGTTTCAGTTATATCTGTAACTGGATTTGTAGTGACGGTAGGAACAGCAAAAACATCAGAAAATGTGGCAGAAATTGTGTGATTAGTCACAACATTTTGGAAAGTATACGATGATTCTGGGCCGATAGAAGAACCGTCAACGATAACATCGAGAATGTAAAAACTTGGAGCGGGAATAATAGTATATGTTTGTTCTGCTCTCCAATTTACATATTTTATTCCGCTGGGTGATATTGAACCGCCAGCTCCAGCCGTTGCGGTGATAATAGAAGTAGATGTGCTGTATGCTTTATTATTTAAACCCAAATAAAAACTACCCACCAACACAAAAACCACTAAAATTAAAACTTTGAAAAATTTATTTTTCATATTCAAATATATTTCCTATAGTAATAGAATAATTATACCACTTATTGCTCTCACTTGCACACTGGGTTAACGCCAAACGCAGGATATGCCAAGGCCGGCATCCGCCAATTTTCAGCTTTGCCTGGAACACCCACCGGCACCCCAGCCAAACCAAGTTCTCGCCCTTCATTCACAAAAACATTGGGATTTGATAAAACCGGCAATGCTAGGCAATCGTTCGGGCAGAGATCCGAACGCCAGATAGCCATTATGCCCCTGCCGAGACCATCCTTGAACCAATCGTAGGCAAACGGGGCGGGCATCCAACCGACCCAATCTTCGATCTGATGGCCTGCTCCGTCGTTATGGCCTTCTTCATGGATAGCAGTATCAACTCCGCCCCCCGCGCGAAAAACATGTATAGGGGGATGGCGATCAGGATCCGCAAACCCGCCTCCAGCAAGGCCGACACCCATACCTTCAGTAGTGCCAATGATAAACCCCACTTCTATCGCGCCGGTCTTGGCCTTGAGATCTGCAACCTCTTCGGAAATCTGCATCCATCCCGCATCGGCAGAAAGTTCACCGGCAGAAGTGTATTTAACCTCCCTTACTCCCGCTAATCTCACCCGATAATTTGGAATCAAGGAATTCACATGAACGGCGTTGACGCCATCCGCGCTCGCCTGCGCGAAAGTTTGCAAGGCATCTTCGTCGCCTCTAAACCATTGCAAGGCAGTAGTATCATAGATGTACAAGAGAGGTTTCTCCCATACCAGTTCCTGCCCTTTCGGGCAAGAGAGGGATGAGAGGCGGCGGCGAATCTCATGTGTCGTTCCGCCAGGCGCGCCAGTGTCGCCAAGACCGAAGGAAAAATCGGGTATTTGGTCGTCAGCCAAACCTCGGCTGATTTCTTCCTCGTCCCACTTAACCAGAAACTGCTGTCCGCCTCGAGTCAGAACGGAACGATGCCCTCCATTCGGCAGCCAGATTTCCCCGGCCACCGCGCCGTTATAAACGGCAAAATGAGAAAGGAATTGAGAATCTTCCACATAGCCGAACCAGGAGTAATTATCCAAACCTCGTTCCTCAAATTTTTCTTGAACTATTTTATAATCAGCTCCGTCTATTTGAAAAGTCGTTCCGGAAGTGGCCATTTTTTTAAATGATTTATGACCATTGCCGGAGGGTAAAACCGAAGGGTTGAAATTTATGGCGCTTACTTCTTTAAAAGTTGAATCCCAGTAGAGATTGTTTGGCTCGGCAGAGCTGTAAGACAGCAAAACATCGGTGGCCAGATTATTGGTGTCTTTATTATCAGAAATTATTTTTGCCCTTGGAGCACTGGAACGCACAACAGTGCGGATGCGAGGCGAAAGAGCGGATGTTTGATCATCATTGCTGCCGGAAATTATTTCCGCTTCCGGAGTCGCGGGGCGCAGAATAGAGCGAATTTGGGAGAATGTAGTGTATGTCTGATCTTCAGCGGAAGCAAGCCCGAAAAACGCGCCCGTCGTCAAGACAAAAAGCATAAAGGCAAAAACTTTAAAAAACTTATGCCTCATTATGATTTTATAATATACCATTTATGCGTATTTGTCAATTTGCTTTCAAATATGCCTTATGTTATGCTCCCACCATACGAGTCCTGTCGAAACAGGGCTTTATTTTTTACCAAAATTAACAAAGATAAATATGTTGGACCTAAAAACATTCAAATCGGCTTTGGAACAGCTTGAAGAGGAAAGAAAAATCCCGAAGGAAAAAATACTGGAGGCCATCGAGCAAGCCATGGCCGCGGCTTACAAGAAGGACTACGGCAAAAAGGGACAGATTATCCGCGCCAAGTTCGATTTGGAAACCGGCCAGACGGATTTTTTTCAAGTGAAAATTGTGGTGGATGAAAGTATCGCGATACTAGACACCCCTCCCTCACCCTCCCCAAAGGAGAGGGAAGAATTCAAGCCTCACCCTTCGGGAGAGGTTGGAGGAGGTGAGTATTCCCTAAAGAATGCGGACGACGAGCGTGTGCATTTCAATCCGGAACACCATCTGCTTTTGGAAGACGCGAAAAAAATAAAAAAAGGGGTGGAGTTGAACGATGAAATTATTTTCCCGCTGGAAGCGAAAGACGATTACGGGCGCATTGCCGCGCAGACGGCCAAGCAGGTCATTATCCAGAAAATCCGCGAAGCGGAACGCACTTCCATCATCGACGAATACGGCGGAAAGGAAGGAGAGATAATTTCCGGCATCGTGCAGAAGGTGGAGCGAGGCAATGTCTACGTCGATTTCAACCGCGCCACGGGAATCCTGCCGGCCGAAGAGCAAATTCCGGGAGAATTTTGGGAGCGGGGCCGAAGAGTGCGGGCCTATCTTTACAGTGTGGAAGACACGCCCCGGGGCATCAATCTGCGCCTTTCCCGAACCCATCCGAAATTCATAGAAAAACTTTTCGCCCAAGAAGCGCCGGAAATAGAAAACGGCGTGGTGGAAATCAAATCGGTCGCGCGCGAAGCCGGCGCGCGCTCAAAAATTTCCGTTCACTCGAACGACGAACACATCGACGCCGTCGGATCCTGCGTCGGACAGAAAGGCACCCGGGTAAATACGATTACCACGGAGCTTTCCGGAGAAAAAATTGATATAATTCCCTGGTCCGCGGACCCGAAGCAGTTCGTTTCGAACGCGCTTTCTCCGGCCAAAGTCATTTCCATTGAAGTGGATGAAAAAGAGCGCAAAGCGACGGTGGAAGTGGCTAACGACCAATTGTCGCTGGCAATCGGCAAAGGAGGACAAAACGTGCGCCTGGCGGCCAAGCTGACCGGCTGGAGAATAGATATAAAGGGCGACGAAAAAGCTCCGACACCCGAAGAGGTCGGGATTCCGACCTCTGATGAAGATCAGAGCGTCAGGAAAGAAGAGAAATAAATTATTAGTAATAATAAAAATATCATGAGTGAATTTTTATTGTTTGCGATTGTAAGTTCGGCTGTGGCTATCGTTTATGGCCTGTTTTTGGCCAAATCTATACTGAAAAAAAGTGCCGGCAGCGAGCGTATGCAGGAAATCGCCAAAGCGATTCAAGAAGGAGCTCAGGCCTATTTGAACAAGCAATATAGAACAATCGGGGCAATTGCCGTAGTGCTTTTCTTGGTTATCGGGCTTACGCCAAAACTGGGCTGGGTCATGGCTTTTTTTGGGTTTTTAGTCGGAGCCGTGTTCTCCGCGCTGGCGGGATACATAGGAATGAATGTATCGGTCCGGGCGAATGTCCGGACGACGGAAGCCGCCAAGAGCGGAATAAATAACGCTCTCGCCCTCGCCTTCCGGGGCGGAACCGTCACCGGACTTTTGGTGGTCGGTCTGGCGCTTTTAGGCGTAACACTGTTCTACGCAATCACTAAAGATGTTACCGCCTTGGTCGGGCTCGGTTTCGGCGCTTCTCTCATTTCCGTTTTTGCCCGATTGGGCGGAGGAATTTTCACGAAAGCGGCGGATGTCGGCGCGGATCTGGTCGGCAAACTGGAAGCTGGAATACCGGAAGACGACCCGCGGAACCCCGGAGTCATCGCTGACAATGTCGGCGACAATGTCGGCGACTGTGCCGGTATGGCCGCGGACCTTTTTGAAACTTATGCGGTTACCACCATAGCGGCAATGATATTAGGAGAGTTAACTTTTCCTGGATCATATACCGCACTCGTGTTGCCTCTTATGATTGGAGGGGTTTCAATTTTCGCGTCGATTATCGGAACCTTCTTTGCACGTCTTGGGAAAAACGGTTCCATTATGGGAGCTCTGTACAAGGCTCTGGCAGTTTCGGGCGTTCTGGCTCTTATTGGATTTTTTCCGCTAGCAAAATGGGCGGCTGAGACTATGAACGAAGGAATGGATGAGGGTATCGCACTCAGCACAAGCGGAATTTTCTATCCTATGCTGGTGGGTATTATAGTCACGGGTCTTATTGTGATTATCACCGAATATTTCACTTCCACAAAATACTCGCCCGTAAAATCGATAGCCTTAGCATCGGTTTCCGGCCATGGCACAAATGTCATTCAAGGTCTGGCCATATCTATGAAATCCACCGCTTGGCCTTTAATCACAATCGTCTTGGGAATCTTGGTGAGCTACCATTATGGAGGGCTTTACGGAATCGCGGTGGCAGCTATGTCTATGCTTTCGATGACAGGGATTATCGTGGCCATCGATGCCTACGGCCCGATTACGGATAACGCCGGAGGCATCGCGGAAATGGCGGAACTCCCTAAAGAGGTCCGCGACGTGACTGACCCGCTTGACGCCGTGGGCAATACCACTAAAGCCGTCACTAAGGGCTACGCTATCGGCTCGGCGGGTTTGGCCGCGCTTGTCCTCTTCGCTTCGTACACGGAGGAAATCGCGAAAGCCGGCAAAAGCATAATTTTTGATTTGAGCAATCCATATGTTATCGTCGGTCTGTTCCTCGGGGGTCTTCTTCCTTATTACTTCGGCGCGCTTTGCATGGAAGCTGTCGGAAAAACCGCCGGAAAGGTAGTGGAAGAAATTCGCCGGCAGTTCCGGGAGATAAAAGGCATCATGGAAGGAACCGCCAAGCCGGACTATGCCAAGGCTGTCTCGATTATTACCGGCGCGGCTATAAAACAGATGATCTTGCCAGCTTTGATACCGGTACTTTCACCGATTTTGGTAATTTTGATTTTTGGCAAAGACAAGGGCCTGATAGTTTTGGGAGGGCTCCTTGTCGGCTCCATTATCACCGGACTTTTCGTGGCCATTTCCATGACCTCCGGCGGAGGCGCTTGGGACAACGCCAAGAAATACATCGAGCAGGGCAACCATGGCGGCAAAGGCAGTGATGCCCACAAGGCAGCGGTCACCGGGGACACCGTCGGCGACCCCTATAAAGACACCGCCGGCCCGGCTATTAATCCAATGATAAAAATCCTGAATATAGTGGCGTTACTTTTGGTGGCTTTTTTGATATAATGCATTCCTAGGTCAAAATTATTAACCTAAACGCACTACTAAAAATATATGAAAAAATATTTAAGTTTGTTGGTTGTTTTAGCCATGGTATTTAACATGGGAGCGCAGATAGCGCGCGCCGAGGATGAAGATGAAGATAATGGCGACGACACCAAGGCGCAGTGGAGAGAGGAAATGAAAGAGGAGCGCGAGGCGATACGCTCTGAGATGAAGCTCCGCATAGAATCCGCGCGGGAAGAAGCAAAGCAAAAGATGGAGGCCTTGCGGGAAAAAATAAAAGAAGAAAGAGATGAGGCAAAAGCGAAAATTCAGGAACTCCGAGTGGTCGGCCGAGAAAAAGCGCTGGAGAGATTCGATAAGGCGGTGGAGCGAATGGATGCCTTGCAAGACAAGATTGATTCAAAACTGGAAGAGCTGAAGGAAAAAGGAGTAGATACGGCGGGAGCGGAAGCATTCCTAGAAACCGCCGAGGAGAAGCTGGACAGCGCCAAAGACAAGATTGCGGAAATCAATTCCCTGCTTTCCGCTTCGCTTGACCAGCTGACTTTGGAAAAAAAGACGCAGCTCCGGACTCTAGCCCAGGAAATACAAACCCTGATTGTGGAAACCCATAGAGCGCTCCGGGATGCCGTGAAATCTCTGAAGGAAGCGGTCAGAGCAAAAATAGAAGCCGCTAATGATGAAGAAAACGATGACGCAGAGGAAGAGAACGAAGACAATGAATAGATTATTAATTAACTCATTCGAGTCTGAAGACTCTCAGAGTCTGAACGACTTATTTTAAAAATATGGAACCGGAAAAAAAATCAAATGGAGCGTTGGTCGGACTGATAATTATTCTCGTCATTCTCATTATTGGCGGAATATATATCTGGCAATCAAAAATTAACGCGCCCAAGGACGGCGATGTTCAATCGGAAAACGTAACGCCAGCGGACGCGGATGCTCTGAACGCCTTGGAGCAGGATCTTGACGCGGCTGACACCAATGTTGATGTTGACGTAAACTTCGTGGATTAAAAGCATGCGCGTATCAGTCAAAAAACTCCCGAAAAGCGAGGTAGAAATCGAGGGTGAGTTGGAAGTTGAATTGTTTGAATCCTATTTCACCAAAGCGCTCTGGAAAATCGGCGAGAATTTGGAGCTTCCCGGTTTCCGAAAAGGCAAAGTGCCGGAGAACGTTCTGCTTTCCAAAATACCGGAAGTCCAGATCTTGGAAGAGATGGCGCAACTCGCGCTCGGCGAGCATTATCCGAAAATTTTAGAAGATGAAAAAATAGACGCCATCAGCCGGCCGGAGATTTCCATTACCAAACTAGCACGCAAAAATCCTCTGGGATTCAAGATAAAAACAGCTGTCCTGCCGGCGATAAAGCTTCCCGACTACAAAAAAATCGCTCAAAAAGTTATCGCCGGCGTCACCGATGCGGAGAAAAATTTTGAAGTGACTGAAAAAGAATTGAAGGATACGATTTTAGATATCCGTAAATCCCGCGCGCCGAAAGTGCATATGGCAGAGCATGAACACAAGGAGGGAGAAACACATCCGGAGCCCGAACTGCCGGAATTCAATGATGTGTTTGTGCAAACGCTAGGGCCTTTCAAGGATGTGGCGGACTTCAAAGAAAAATTGAGGGAAAATATAAAGCTGGAAAAACAAAACTTACAGAAAGAGAAAACTCGGCTGAAAATAATCGAGGAGATAATCGGCAAAAGCGAGATGGATTTGCCAGAAATTCTAGTTGAAGTTGAATTGGATAAAATTTTGTATAAAATGGACTCCGACATTACCCAAATGGGGCTCAAATTCGAGGATTATCTAAAACATCTGAACAAAACAAAAGAAGATTTGAGAAAAGAATTCAGAACCGATGCGGAGAAAAAGGCGAAGCTCTCTTTAATCCTAAACGAAATCGCCAAAACGGAAAAAATCGTCGCCGACTCCGACCAAGTAGCCAGAGAAGTCGCCGCCATCTTGGAACACTACAAAGAAGCCGACCCTGACCGCGCCCGAGCGCACGCTGAAAACGTCCTGACCAACGAAAAAATCTTCCAGTTTTTGGAGAGCCAATAAGAACTATAAATTTAAGACGTAACACAAAAGGGCCATGCGGACATAGAGGCCGTTTTGGGCTTGGCGGAAATAAGCGGCGCGGGGATCCTGGTCAACTTCCAGCTCGATTTCATTTATTTTCGGAAGCGGATGCATGATGATCGCGCCTGATTTCAATTTTTTTAAATGCTCTTTTTTAAAAATAAACAAATCTTTCACCTTTTCATAATCCTTCTCGTCGGCAAAACGTTCTTTTTGCACCCGAGTCATATAAAGCACGTCCAACGAGGGCAAGGCTTCTTCTAAACTTCGCAATTCTTCGAATTGGACACCGTGGTCTTTCAATTCTTTTACAAATTCTCTAGGCAGTTCCAATTCTTTCGGCGAAAGAAAATAAAATTTATTGCCTTCGTACAATCGGAGCAGTGGCAGAAGCGACCGGAGCGTCCGGCTGTTTTTCAAATCTCCTCCGAAGCCGATATTTAGGTTCGTGAGTCGTCCATGCTCTTTTTTTATCGTGTATAAATCCAAAAACCCCTGCGTCGGATGCTGGTTGGCGCCGTCGCCGGCATTGACGAGCGGCTTCTCGGCAACTTTCGCCGCTCTCTCGAGCGCTCCCGCGACCGGATGGCGGATAACGACGACATCGGCATAAGAGCAGAGCATTTTGGCGGTATCTTCGATGGTTTCCCCCTTGAAAGTGGAGGAATTTTCCATGGCGTTCTCCGCAGAAATCACTTTCGCTCCCAGCTTGAGCGCAGCTGTTTCAAAAGACAGGCGGGTTCTGGTGGACGGCTCAAAAAAAACACAGGCGACAATCTTGCCTCGCAGGACCTCTTCGATTTTGCCTTTCCGGCACTCTTCTTCCATCTGGGCCGATCGGGACAGGATTTTTTCGACTTCCTCTTTTTTAAATTGATCGGCGGAAATTATATTGGGCATAAATTTTCTAATTATTTAAATATTTTCCAAATACTCGCGGTATGATTTGATTTCCAGGTTTCCCACCGGATAACGGGCCAGAGATTTTATGAAGGCGCGCGCCAAATGCAGATCGGTAAAGAGCGGAATCTGGCAGTCAACGGCCGCCCGGCGTATGCGGAAGCCATCGGTCACGATGCGCCCCGCTTCTTCATTCTTGTTTTGGACCGCTGTTTCAACTTTGCTTAAATTTACCACAAAAGATACTTTTTTGCCGAGGATTATATCGAGCGCGTTCGGCGACTCTTGGTATGCCTTGCGCACCACCGTACATTTCACGTTTTGCTTTTCCAGGAACTGTGCGGTGGTGTCCGTCGCGAAAATCGTATAACCCAGCGAAAGCAATATATTAGCGGCCTCCAAAAACTTGGCTTTATTCAGCTCCCCGCCCAAAGAAAGCAAGACATTTCTATTTTTAAAATCAAATTTATTGGTGCTCAAAATCGACTTTAAAAGCGCCTCGTCGTAATCCCGGCCGAAACAAGCGGCCTCGCCGGTCGAGGACATTTCCACCCGGAGCACCGGATCAGCGCCGAGCAGTCGGGAGAAGGAAAATTGCGGAGATTTTACGATAACGTTTTTGGGGTACCTAAAATTATGCGGTCGGGCTTTGCCGAAAAAACTATCCACGGCTATTTCCGGAAAATTGGCGTCCATCGCTTTGGACAAAAAAGGAAAAGTGCGGCTGGCACGCAGGTTGACTTCAATCACGAACGGGCGGTTGTCCTTCACTAAAAACTGGATGTTGAACGGCCCAGTAATGGAAAGCTCTTTCGCGATTTTTTTGGAAATCTCCCTTAATTGGAATTCGGTCGAGGCATAGACGCGCTGTGTCGGATAAACGATCGTCGCGTCGCCGGAATGCACTCCGGCGTTTTCCACGTGTTCGGAAATGCCGTAAATCATGACTTCCCCGTTCTGCGCCACCGCGTCGAATTCAAGCTCCTTGGCGTTTTCAATATATTTGGAAATAGTGACCGGGCGAAGCGGAGAAAGCACCGCCGCTCTGTTTATAAAATTGAATAATTGTTTTTTGTTATAGCACACGCGCATAGCCGAGCCGGAAAGCACGTAAGAGGGGCGGACTAGGACCGGGAAACATTTCGCTTCCGCGAATTTCTCGGCTTCTTTGATGGAAGTAAAACTCTGCCACTCGGGCTGCAAAATTCCCAGCTTGTCGAGCATAGCCGAGAAGGCATTGCGGTTTTCGGCCCGGTCGATATCTTTCGCTTTGGTGCCTAAAATATGGAAGCCGGCAGTGGAAAGTTTTCGGGCAAGATTATTCGGCCTTTGCCCCCCGACCGAGATGACCAGTCCGCCCGCCTTCTCGAATTCAAAAATATCCGCGACGGTTTCAAAGGACAAATTCTCGAAATACAGGCGGTCGGACATGTCGTAATCGGTCGAGACGGTTTCCGGGTTGCAATTTATGATTATCGACTGCTTTTTGTGCCGCGAGAGCGCCAAGCCGGTGTGGACGCAGGACCAGTCGAATTCCACGGAGGAGCCGATATGGTACGGACCGCTGCCTAAAACGACAATCGCGTTTTCCCCAAGCGCCGAGACGTCGTGGTGACCCCCATGATAAGTCAAGTACAGATAATTGGTTTGGGCGGGCACTTCCCCGGCCAGAGTATCGATAGCGAAAACAAACGGCGTTACCCGAAGACCAACGCGCAGCCGGCGGATTTCCAGTTCTGTTTTCCCGGAGAGTTCCCCGATTTTTTTATCCGAAAAACCGGTCTGTTTCAATTCCAGTAAATTTTTTCTGTCTAAACCCCTGTTTCTCAAAAACTTTTTTCCAGTATTTACGATATTTTGTATCCTGTACAAAAACCACGGGTCAATTCCGGTTATTCTGCGGATTTTCCCGATGTTCATTCCTCTCTTTATACTTTCGGCGATGGCAAATATCCTCTGGGGCGTCGGGACAGAAAGAAAATTCTTGATTTCTTTCGGATTTTTGAAGTCGTTGTCGGTCACGCTCTCGAGCGCGCCGGTGCACATGCGCACCTCATCGCGCTGCCGATATGCAGGAGAGCGCCGGTAAATTTCACCAAATCCCAGCGCGGTATTTTTACCACCACATAGTCGAGCGCCGGTTCGAAGAAGCTCTGGGTTACTTTGGTAATTTTGTTTTCTATTTCAAGCAGATTGTACCCTAAAGCAAGTTTGGCGGCCACATAAGCGAGCGGATAACCGGTGGCCTTTGAAGCCAGCGCGCTGGAGCGAGAAAGGCGCGCGTTCACTTCTATCACGAAATAGTCAAGCTCGCCATTTTGTGGCTTCGAATTAAGCGCAAACTGCACGTTGCACTCGCCGACTATCTTCAGACTTTGTACGATTTTTATGCTCGCTTCCCGCAATTTATGATATTCCTCGTTATTCAATGTCTGGCTGGGCGCCACCACGATGGAGTCCCCTGTATGGATTCCGAGCGGATCCAAATTTTCCATATTGCATACCGTAACGCAGTTTCCCGATTTGTCGCGCACAACCTCATATTCAATTTCTTTGAAATGATGCAAATATTTTTCAATCAGGACCTGCGGAGATATAGAAAGCGCTCCCCCAACTATTTCCAGGAGCTCTTTTTCGTTATTAACCACTCCGGATTTTTGCCCGCCTAGGGCAAAAGCGGCCCGAACCATCAGCGGAAAACCAATTTTTTGCGCAACCGTTTTCGCTTCTTTTAAGTTAGTCGCGCTGCCGGAGGGCGGAACTGGGACATTTATTTTACGCAAATGCTCGGCGAATTTTTCCCGGTCTTCGGTCAGCTCAATCGACCGAATCGGGCTGCCGAGAACTTTCACGTTATATTTTTCCAGCACGCCCCTCTGGGCCAGCGCGAATCCGCAATTGAGCGCCGTCTGCCCGCCGAACGACAACAGAACCCCATCCGGACGCTCTTTCTTGATTACTTTTTCCACGAAATATTCGTCCACCGGCAAAAAATACACTTCATCGGCAAAATCCTTGGAAGTCTGGAATGTGGCAATGTTCGGATTGACCAAAACAACTTTGACTTTCTCCTCTTTTAAGGCCTTGATTGCTTGACTGCCGGAATAGTCGAACTCCCCGGCTTCGCCGATCTTGAGCGCGCCCGAACCCAGAATCAATATTTTTTTGAATCTATTTTTGGGCATATATTTTTGCTTTTCTAAAAAAATAATCGAACACCCAATCGGTATCGAGCGGCCCGGGCGAACTTTCGGGGTGGAATTGCACAGACATTATCGGCAACTCTTTGTGGATAATTCCCTCATTGGTATCGTCATTGGCGTTATAAAACCATTCTCGAAACCCCGCGGGGATTTTGCCAACCGCGAAGCCGTGATTTTGCGTTGTCAAATAACATTTGCCTGTGCTTTTCTCTACGGCGGGTTGATTTTGGCTACGGTGACCAAATTTCAATTTGTAGGTAGTTCCGCCCGAAGCCAGAGCCAAAATTTGGTTGCCTAAACAGATGCCAAGCACGGGAATTTTTTTAGCGATAATTTTTTTTACGTTATGGATCGCGATTCTTACTTTCTTCGGGTCTCCGGGACCGTTCGAAACAACCACGGCCGAAAACGGAAAATCGAGTTTGACCACATCGGTGTTCCAGGGCACGACCGCGACTTGAAATCCTCTGGCCGCTAGTCTCCGGATAATATTTTGTTTTGCCCCGCAATCCAAAAGCACAACAGTTTCTTTGCCCGCGCCCCAAAACGCAACTTTTTTTGTGCTTACTTCCGCCACCAAATTCCTCAGGTTCGGGTCTTCAAATCCGGGATCCTCCCCTCCTGCCCGAGGAGGGGTACCCTTTAGGGCGGGGTGGTGGGAGAAAACGATTTTCCCCAGCATAACGCCTTCAATTTCCAACAAAGGCACTCCTTCCTTTTTGAACCACTCCCCCAAAGTCATCCGCGAAGCATAATGCGACGGCGTGTCTATATAATTGCAAACAATCAGCCCGGAAACCTGGATTTTTCCCGACTCCCAAAATTCTTTTTTGGGTACGCCGTAATTCCCGACCAAAGGATAGGTTAGGACTAAAATCTGACCCCGAAACGACGGATCGGTCAGCGCTTCGGGGTAGCCCACCATGCCCGTGGCAAAGACAACCTCCCCCGCCATAGATCTTTCCGCGCCGAAACTTCGGCCCCTATGTCTTGTTCCGTCTTTCAAAATTAGCTCCGCCGTTTTCATGATTGTAAAAAGACAAAAAAATAGCCCCGCGGTCGGGACTTTTGAATAATAGGAAGAAAAAAGGAGAAAATATAACGGAGCGGAATCTGCTTGGTATTCGGATTTTTTCTCATTTTACACATTGGGTAGAATGTTAGCACGCCCGCCAAGACAGGGCAAGTGGAAAAACTCTCATAAAAATAAGGGCTTGAAAAGATTAAAAATAGGACTATAATAGGGGCTATGTTAATACCGACAGTTATTGAGAAAAGCCAGTTCGGGGAAAGGGCGTACGATATTTACTCCCGCCTCCTGCGTGAGCGGATTATCTTTTTGGGTGGGCCAATCGACGACCATACCGCCAATATCGTGATTGCCCAGTTGCTTTTCCTGGAATCGGAAGATGCCAAGAAAGATATTTATCTTTATGTGAACTCTCCCGGCGGATCGGTGACTTCCACGATGGCTATCGTGGACACGATGAATCACGTGCGTCCGGATATTTCCACTTTCTGCGTCGGCCTGGCCGCCTCCGGCGGAGCGATAATACTGTCGGCCGGCAAAAAAGGGAAAAGATTCATCCTGCCGAACGCCGAAGTGATGATTCATCAGCCGCTCGGCGGAGTGGAAGGCCAGGCGACGGATATCGCGATTACCGCCAAGCATATTTTGAAAACCAAGGACACCCTAAACAAGCTCCTGGCCAAGAACACCGGGAAGCAACTCGCGCAAATAGAAAAAGACGTGGAGCGGGATTTTTTCATGGACGCGGAGGAGGCAAAGAAATACGGCCTTGTGGACGAGATAGTCACCAAATCAAAAGCTCCAGCTACTAAGCAAAACGACTAGACAAAAAAAGAACTATTTGTTATACTGTTGGTGTTGAATTTTACAAATTATTTTTCTTAATCAAAGTCGGGTTCGCGGGAATATTCCATATATTATGAAGTGTTTAAGGAGAAATCAAATCTTTATTGTTCTAAGAAATAAAACCCTGTCCGCAATGCTTTCAGCATAGCGAATGCAGGCGGGTAAAAATATAGTGGTTTGTTCTTGTAAGCTCGCGCAAAGCTTATGAGTGTAACAATAATAGTAATTCTAATCGGAGTCGGAGTCCTTCTTTTGGGCATGGGCATCGGCTACTATCTCCGCGTCATCGTCGCCCTGGGAAAGAGGAGATCTATTGAGATAGACATCAAGCAGATGATGGTCGGCGCCAAGGAAGAGGCGCAAAAAATCACCGATGAGGCGAAGAAAAAATCGGAAGAGCAGCTGGTCAATTTAAAGGAGGAAGAAAAGAAAAAAGATCAGGAATTCCGGGAAACGGAAAAACGGCTCATCAAAAAAGACGAGTTCTTGGACGCGCGGCAGGTTGAAGTGAATAAAGAAGTGGAAAATATCAAGCTCAAGGTGGAGGAAATAAAAAAGATTCAGGAAAAGGTTTCAAAATTAGAAGAAGAAAAAATAGCGGAATTGGAGCGGGTGGCGAAATTGACGGAGGAAGGAGCGAAGGAAGAGCTCCTGCTAGACGTGGAGAAAAAATACGAGGAAGACATAATGGTCAAAATACAGAAGCTCGAAACCAGCAATGAGGAAAAGTTGGACCGGCGAGCAAAGGATATTCTGGCGACTTCCATCCAGCGTTTGGCTTCCAGCACCGCTTCCGAGCTGATGACCACGACAGTAACCATCCCGAACAATGAAATCAAAGGAAAAATTATCGGGAAAGAAGGACGCAACATACGCGCTTTTGAGCGGGCAGCCGGAGTGGAATTGATTGTGGACGATACGCCCGGCTCGATTATTATCTCATCTTTTGATCCAATCCGAAGGCAAGTCGCCCGTTTGGCGCTAGAGAATCTGATCTTGGACGGACGCATCCAGCCGGCCAAGATTGAAGAGTTGGTGGAGAAAGCCAAGGAAGAAATCAATAAAATAATCAAGGAAAAAGGCGAGCAGGCGGTGTACGAGTGCGGAATCTTTAATTTTGATCCGCGCATCATCGCTATTATCGGTCGGCTGTATTTCCGCACCAGCTATGGGCAAAACGTTCTCCAGCATTCCATTGAAATGGCGCATATCGCCGGCATGATTGCCGAGGAATTGGGCGCGGACGTTGCAGTCGCCAAGGCCGGAGCCCTAGTGCACGATATCGGCAAAGCGCTCGACCATGAGGTGCAAGGCACGCACATTGAAATCGGTATGCGCATTTTGCAGAAGTTCGGGGCGGATGAAAAAATCATCACCGCCATGAAGAGCCACCACGAAGATTATCCTTACGAAACGATTGAAGCGGTCATCGTCCAGACGGCTGACGCCATCTCCGGCGGACGCCCGGGAGCTCGGCGCGACTCGGTGGAAAACTACCTGAAACGCTTGCAGGACCTCGAGGCCTTGGTAAACGCCTTCCCGGCCGTGGAAAAATCATATGCCTTGCAGGCCGGACGCGAAATCCGCATTTTCGTCACGCCGGAGAAAATTTCCGACGCCGAAGCCAAGCTCATGGCCCGCGATATCGCCATGAAAATAGAGCAGGAACTGAAATATCCGGGAGAAATTAAAGTGACGGTCATCCGCGAGACGCGAATCATCGAATACGCCAGATAAAAATTGTTTATCTCAAACCACATTGATATAATGTTGTTATGACAAAATATCATTGGTTTTTGATTGTCGCTTTTCTCGCGGTTTGGGTTTGGGCGGCGATTAATCCGGTTTATCCGCATGATTGGCTGCTCGAAAATTATCTGGTTTTTATTTTTGTCCCGATTGTTCTCCTCTTGGGCTATTATTTCAAGCTCTCAAAAGTTTCCTATACTCTCATAACAATATTTCTCATTCTGCACGTTATCGGCTCGCATTATACTTACGCGCATGTCCCCTTCGGTTTCACACTCCAGGATTGGCTAGGAGAGAGCCGAAATATGTACGACCGGCTAGTTCATTTTTCCAGCGGATTTTTGATATTCTATCCGGTCCGGGAAGTGTTCATGCGGCTGGCAAAAGCAAAAGGATTTTGGTCCTATCTTCTGCCGATTGACCTTTGGGGTTCGTTTTCGGCCATCTATGAGATTATCGAATGGCAGACGGCCAAGAGCGTAAACCCGGCCGCCGGATTGGCTTTCTTGGGCAGCCAAGGCGATATTTGGGACGCGCAAAAAGATATGCTCCTGGCACTCTCCGGCGCCTGTCTAGCTGCTTTGATAATTGCTCTCATTAATATGAAATACAGAAAGGATTTCTGGCTCGAAATGAAAGAAAGTTTCAAACTTTCAAAAGACGACCACCCGCTCGGCGAAGTAGAGCTCCAAAGAATGATAAATAAGTAAAATCATATGGAAACTCCTCCTGTTGAAAATTCAAAAACCAATATCTTAAAGAGGAAAATATCCGGGGCTTCTGTCTTGGGGATAGTTTCGATTTTGGTAAATATCTTTTACATAAAAATGGGGTTTGGTGGTGATAACTGGATTGGTTTTGTGACTAACCCACCGATACTTGTCTTAAATGGTATCTTTGTGATTTCTTGGCTCTTTCAATTTGCCAATAATCCCTTATCTAATAATCTCTCCCCAAAGCCTTCTAAAATAATCTTGATTCTTTGCCTTATTTCTTTAATTTTTGTGTTTTTCTTTTAAAGAAAGGCAGAAATCCTGCTTAAAAACAAAATATCATTAGCCCTTGCCTTAAAAGACCCTTGATATATAATGAGCAAGTAAAATTATATGGAAACTCCTCTGCTGAAAGTTTCAAAACCAATGTTTTTTAAAAAAAAGCTATGTGATCTTTCTTTTTTTGGGGGAATACCCACCCTAATAAATCTTTTTTATGTGGTAGGGGGACCAAGAGGGGAATTTGGATTTCAATATCCAATTTTTATTTTAACAATTATGTTAAATGTTATTTTTATCATTCTTTCGCTTTATCGTTTCATACGCCGATCCCCTGACAGCCCATCTAGGATAATTTTTGCAGTTTGCCTCATTTCTTTTTTTATTACACCTGGACCTCTCATTATAAAGGAGTTATTGTTCCCCTAATTCTGATCCCGAGCACAATGCACGACCTAAAAAATCAATTTATACAGCCCTTGCCCCCACACCTACTTTCAAAATATTGATTACAATGCGCCAAAGGCGCATTTTGCAAGTAAGTGTGCGGGCTTGCCTTAAAAAACCCTTGATATATAATGAGGGGGTAGTAATTATAAGGGCAAAAGGCCCGCCTACGCATAAGCTACGGCGAGGCACGGTCGAAAGAATTATAAAAATAACCTAAAAATATATGAATAAACAAGCATTAGCCGAATGGGTACATGGAAAATTGGGCGGAACAAAGGTCCAAGCGGAGGAAATCGTTGATGGTCTGTTTAACGCCATCATCGACACCTTGAAAAAGGGAGGCGAGGTTTCAATCGCCGGCTTCGGAATCTTTTCCGTCAAGGCGCGCGCCGCTCGCATGGCTCGCAATCCAAAAACCGGAGAGCAAGTCAAAGTAGCTGCCAAGAAAGTTCCAAAATTCCGACCAGCCAAAGGTTTGAAGGACTCGATTGCATAATTTTTGTCTCGAGACAAACTTAAAAAACACCCGAGAGGGTGTTTTTTAAGTTTTATATTCATTAGGATTTATTGATTATTCCGGTCCATTCTTCTACGAGAGATTTTAGGTATTCATAATATCTTACCGAGAGGCCAATAATGTGTCTATCTGAATCGGGAATACTTATTCCTAGGTGAACAGAAGGAGTATCTTTTATAAATACCTCAGTTGTTATTTTTGCCCTTGTTCTAGCTGGAATTCGGTCTTCTTTAGAGGTTTTTTCTCCTACTAAGTAATAAATTCCGTTTCCTCCTATTTGGATTGAGGAGTTTGGTGGTCGGTCAATAAGATCAGAGCTAGAGTTAAAAGAAGATATTCTGGTATTACAAACAAAACCATTTATTCCTTCTTTTGTAATTTGATTGCGTAAAGTTACAAAAAATTTACAAAGTTCATCATGAGCCATTTGATAAATCTTTGAATCTTTTGGTTCTTCTATTTTTCCAATCCATCTCCCGTCCTTATAAAAATCAGAGTTTCCATACCAATTTAAAAAGGATTCATTGTCTTTGTATTCTTTTTGTAATATGAATGTAACACTTCTTGCTGAATTAACAAATGCAGCAAAACTTATTTCCAAATCTTCAAGATGATTAGCACTTACCATTTTATCTAGGTGATAAGCACACTCATGTAAATTTTTCTTTGCCCTAGGAATCATATCTAGTATTTCCTGATTACCGCTTTCACGACCGCGTTGATGTCAAGCGAATGCTCCGGATAAATCGGCTTGTAATTTTTATTGGCCGGTTCGAGCCACCGCTTGTTTCCTTTCTCTCGCAAATATTTCATCGTAAATTCCCCGTCCACTTCGGCAATCACTATATCGCCATCTTTCGCCTGATTTGTTTTCTCCACGAGCACCATATCCCCTTTTTCGATATGCGCGTCAATCATGGAATCCCCGTCCACTTCCAGCATATAAGTCAGCGGTTTGTTTTTAATCAAAAGGTCGTCCAGGTTCACCGTCTCCGCCTGTTCTTCTTCCACCGTCGCCGGAAAACCGGCCGTGACCAGGCCCAGCATCGGTACTTCGCCGAAGGTCTCAGTCGGAATCAACCGACCCAAGTGATCTTTCGCTACCAGGCCCGCTTCCAATAATTTCTCCACCACCTTGAAAACCGCATTTTTTGATTTGAATCCAAAAAGCGGAAGCATTTCGGAATATGTTGGCATTCTTTTGTTCTTTTCGTAGAAGAACTCCAGTTTTGTTTGGTATGGATTCTTCATCGGCTAGAAAAGAACGGCAAATGACGGAAAAAACTTTCTGAAAAAGCGACCCTTGCTGTGATAGCGGACTTTTTGCAGAAGCAGTTTGTGTTCCCTCGCCTCTTTAAAATACTTTTCTCCTTGGAGAATCTTCAAATCAATTTTCTTGTTGATTTTTTGTATTTCCCTCTCTAACATTTTTAAATATTGTTCTTGTGACATAAATTTATATTTGTTTAAACTAATAACTCGACTTAAACAAGTATAAGTGAACGAGCGTTCACCTGTCAATAAGCAATTGTGGATAACTCAAAAGGGTCTAAAAAGTGAAGCGGCCGATGCCTGCTAGGGCACCGGCCGTGATCGTGGCGAACTCAACAAGTGCTGGCTGCCATCTTGGTGAACTCGATGGCAACGTCCCCTGACTCCTTGGCGAGTAAATCCTCGTGATGCATCTCTTCGCAGGACTTCTCCCCAAAGGGACCGTCCTTCGGGCCCACGTGGTAATGTTCGCCCTTGAAGATAGACCGCAACTGTCCCGGCCAAATGGGCCGGTCACACTTGTCACAGACAAGAACTCCATCTTTCAGCATGTACACCTCCCCTTTCCGTTTAAATTATACTCCTAACAAAAAAATAAAGCGCAAGTTAAGAGGGGGTTGCTTATTTTTGCTTAAACTCACTGAAGGTAATTACATCGATTTTATCTAAATCAAAACCGTAGTGTCTGAAGACCTCTCGCGCGTCGCCGTCAAATCTTTTTTCCCAGTCAAGACCGAATTCGTTACAAAAATTTTTCAAAGATTCTACTGATGGTCCTTCTATTTCAACATAAGTCGGAATTTTCGGCCAAGTATCAACATCGACAGTCACATCGCCGAGTTCTAGTGTATGCCGGTATTTCTCCAACCGCCTCATTGCTTTCAATTCTATTTTCTCAAGAAATTTTGAGCATTTTTCCAAATCTGATATTTCAAATTCAATCTCCCGCGCGCTGCTGGCTGTTTGCTCCACATTTTCCTTATAAGTCAGTTTTATTTTATCTTTGGTTTTTCGGAGACGGACAAATTTTCTTTTTCCAACCCATGATCCATCCGCCGCGTGAAAAATTATTTCTTCCAACTTTTCCTCGCCTTTATCAACAGCTCCGAGTGAGATAAGCTTTTTTACCAATTCATCTTTATTTATTTCTAAAAACCTTGTTTCTATTTCTTCTTGCATAATATAATTATAACAAACTTTTACTGCGTGACCTTCGGCCGGTATTGGATTGCTTCTAAAATATGATTGGCTTCGACGGTTTCGGAATTCTCTAAGTCCGCGATCGTGCGGGCAATTTTGAGCACGCGGTGATAGGCGCGGGCGGAAAGCGCCAAGCGTTCGGCGCTATCGTCGAGTAAGTCCCTCACTTCCTTGGAGGGCTTCACTATGCTCCCCAATTCTTTCACATTCATCTCGCTGTTGGTCGTGATGTTTTTCCCCAATTTTTTTCCGCCAGAGGCGGATCCGCCTAGGGCGGAGAATCTTTCCTCTTGAATCTTTCGGGCTTTTAGCACTCTCTCCCTTATCTTCCCGCTTGTCTCCCCGCTTCCCTCTTCGCCAAGTTTTTTGTAATCAACGTTGCCGACCGAAACCCACAAATCGATGCGGTCGATGATCGGCCCGGAGAGTTTTCTTTTATATCGGTCGAGGTCGGACGGCTTGCAGATGCAGGCTTTTTGTTTGTTGCCGGCGTTTCCGCACGGGCACGGATTCATGGCTGCCACTAAAATAAAGTTCGATGGAAAAATCGCCGAACCACGCGCTCGAGAAATGGAAACGATATTGTCTTCGAGCGGCTGGCGGAGCGATTCAATTACCCTCTTTTCAAATTCCGGAAATTCGTCCAGAAACAAAACTCCGCGGTGCGCCAGCGTCACTTCTCCCGGCTTCGGAAAAGTTCCCCCTCCGATGATGGAAACGTAGGACGAAGTGTGGTGCGGAGCGCGAAAGGGCGGAAAGCAGACAAGTTCTCCGCGCGTGCTTCCGGCCACCGAATGAATGCCGGTAATTTCCAAAACTTCCTCAATGCTCAAATCCGGCAATAATTGCGAAAAGGCCCGCGCCAGCATCGTTTTGCCGGTGCCCGGCGGACCGTACATGGCGATATTATGCCCTCCGGCTGCGGCAATCTCGAGTCCCCGCTTGGCGCCTTCCTGCCCGCGAATATCCGAAAAATCACTGCGCGCCGCTTCTTTTTGATAATTTACTTTGGTCGGGGGCTGAATTGAAATTTTTTTCGGCCTGGCTTCCGCTGGCTTTTTGCTTTCATCAAGATGCTCTAGCACTTCCCGTAAACTACCCGCGCCGAAAACCGCAAGACCGTCCACCAACGCCGCCTCAGCAGCATTTTCTTTTGGCAGGTAAATTTCCTCAAATCCCATCCGTTTGGCTTCCTGCGCCAAGGGCAGGGCCCCGCGGATTCCGCGGAGCGTGCCGTCGAGCCCAAGCTCTCCCAGAAAAATTTTCCTCTCTGAATCGAACTTGATGTCGCCGGCCGCCAGGAGATAGGCAATGGCGATAGCCAGATCAAAAAACGGCCCTTCTTTTTTTAAATCGGCCGGCGACAGAGAAACGATTATTTTTTGGTTCTTCGCCTTGGGTGATTGGAAACCGGAATTCTTGATGGCCCCGCTGACCCGGTCCTTGGACTCGTCCACCGCTTTATCGGGCAGTCCGACCACACTGAAAGAATGGAGCCCTCTCGACAAATCCACTTCGATTGTCACGATTGCGCCCCTCAATAAATTGACTTGCGCCGAATATACTTTTGCAAAACTCATAAGCTGCTGATATTAACTTTCCTCCGAAATGCTGTCCAAATGCTTTTTGCAGGTGCGGGCGGCCGGGTTCACTTCCAGGCGCGTCATCTCGATATCTTTTTTGCATACCTCGCATTTGCCGAAAGATTCCCTATTAATCCCCTTGATCGCTTTCAAAATATTGCTCAACCTCGTTTCCAGGGGCTTCATCATCGAACTACGCGCCTCGAAATCCTCGAAGCGGTCGGCTTTGTCGTTCTCGTCCGATTCCGGAAATTCCAACTCCTCCGGAGTCGTCTCCCACTCGCCCGTCTCCTCGTTCAATCTGCCCAGGCCTTTCATCTGCTCGAGCAGAACGTCTCTTTCGCTTTCCAGTTTTTCTTTTATCTTTTTCTTGTCTAACATGTGGGTATAATAGCATGTTCATTTTTCATAGCAAGGGGCTAAATCTATTTAGTGTTTTTGTGTTAAAATACCTATCATGAGATACGACATCAAAGACGTTAATTCGGCAAAAAAGGGAATGGTTAAAATCGAGTGGGCCAAAAAGGACATGCCAGTACTCTCCGGCATCGCTTCTGTTTTCAAAAAGTCAAAACCGTTCAAAAATATTGCCGTTGGAGCATGCCTCCACGTAACAGCTGAAACGGCCAATTTGATGATTGCGCTCAAGGAAGGAGGCGCTAAAGTGGGATTGTGCGCTTCTAATCCCCTTTCAACCCAAAATGACGTTGCGGCGGCTTTGGTAAAAAATTTCAAGATTCCTGTTTTTGCCAAAAAAGGCGAGAACAAAAAAGAATACTTCGCGCATCTGCGCAAGGTACTTGATATGCGACCAAATATTACCATGGATGACGGGGCAGACTTGGTCTCGGAACTGCACGCTTTCAGAAAAAGCCAGGCAAAAAAGATATTGGGCGGAACGGAAGAAACAACCACGGGCGTCTCCCGCCTGAAATCGATGGCCAAAGAAGGGACGCTACTGTTCCCTGTTGTTGCCGTGAATGATTCCATGACTAAACATTTTTTTGATAACCGCTACGGCACGGGGCAATCAACACTGGACGGGATAATCCGCGCCACGAATAAGCTGATCGCCGGTTCTGTTTTTATCATTGCCGGCTACGGATGGTGCGGAAAAGGACTCGCCATGCGAGCGCGAGGGATGGGAGCAAATGTCGTTGTTACTGAAATTGATCCGGTTAAAGCCATAGAGGCGCTGATGGACGGATTCCGCGTCATGCCGATGGCAGAGGCGGGGAAAATCGCGGACTTTATCTGCACGGTTACTGGAAATATCAAAGTGGTCGGGCTAGAAACGTTCAAGAACATCAAGGATGGGTGCGTAATTTCAAATTCCGGGCATTTTGATGTTGAGATTGATCTTCCCGCGCTCCGAAAAATTACCAAATCCAGGAAAGTTCTGCGTGATTTTGTGGAAAGTTATGAGTTGAAAAGCGGTAAAACAGTGTTCATACTGGCGGGTGGACGCTTGGTCAATCTCGGGAGCGCTGAAGGGCACCCGGCCTCGGTCATGGACATGAGTTTTGCCAATCAAATACTGGCTGTAAAATTTATTCTTGAAAACAAGGGAAGGCTTTCCAATTCCGTTCATCTTTTACCGGAAATTTTGGATAAAAAAATCGCCGCTCTGAAATTGTGTAATTTAGGAATAAAGATAGACACGCTTTCCGAGCGTCAGAAAAAATACATATCTGGCTGGAGAAACGGCACAAAATAAAATGAAAATTGCGATTACCGGCGCCCAAGGAGTGGGTAAAACCACCCTAGCCCGGCAAATTAATAAGCATTATCCCGATTTTAAAATTTTACCTGAGGCGGCGCGACTGGCCAAGGAAGCGGGATATAACCTGGACCAAACCGCGACAACAGAAACGGAG
>Ga0076033_106_pt1 | contig 25797 bp, 36 predicted proteins | sample RifGroB1_FD_68109 | JGI IMG/M metagenome (GOLD analysis project Ga0076033, IMG submission 68109) | Parcubacteria (Nomurabacteria) bacterium GW2011_GWB1_43_7
TCCATAAGTTATCTTGGTGCTGTCGGCGGTTAAATCAACGGTCGGCAACTGCTGTTGCGATCCGACTGTCACCGTTACTGAAGCAACAGCCGGAGTTGTTCCGCTGGCACCAGAACAAGTGATTGTGTATGTTTTTGTGCTGGTCAAAGAACCCGTGCTCTGGCTGTTCGGGTATGTGCTCTTACTGCCGGACCAAGCTCCGCTGGCGGTGCAGGAAGTGGCATTGGCCGGGGTCCAGCGCAGAATTGTAGATTCTCCATAATTCAAAGTCGTATCATTGGCGGTCAAAGAAACACTTGGATTATTTTGGGTTCGGCAGAAAAGAGTTGTGAACGATTTAATAGATCCGTCCCAATAACCCCGGGAACTGTTATGAAATCTTGCCCGGTAATAGTAGGTTGTGTTTTCTTGAAGATTTGTCGCCCTCGCGCTGAAGACCTCATATTCGTAGTGAACTTGGGGAGTGGAAGAAAAAGTTTCCCCAGAAAGATTGGAAGAAGTACCCCACTGCATCCAAGCGGTGGTCGGGACCCCTTGGGGATCTACCCAGCCGCTTAGTGTGGCGCTGTTGCAAGTGACATCCGGTCGGGACCCCTTGGGGATCTACCCAGCCGCTTAGTGTGGCGCTGTTGCAAGTGACATCCGAGGCTGCAGACGCCAGAGTGGCAAACGTGAAAAAACCCGACAGAGCGACTGCACTTAATATTAAAACCGACCCGACAGACAATTTTATTTTTTTACTCATAATTTTTTGCGCCCTTGCGAGCAGTTAAAAATTTTAATAGAGTGAAAACTTTTTTCACTCTCTGAAATTATGAATTACTTCATAGCTTTAGAGAATGCGGAAGGCGAGAGTGGGTATAATCCTCTCTCTTGTCTTCCGCGATGCGTTCAGAATTTGAAAGCCACGGCCACCATGGTCGGTGGCTGTGTGGGGATGGAGAGCGTGTCACCGGTGCCACGCCGCGGCGCGGTGTCCTTATCGCCCTTATCAAGGGCCTTGGCGACAAGGTATACCCCGCCGGCGATGCCAAGCCCGACGAGAACCTTGCACCCCGTGCCGCAATTCCAACCCGAAGCCGGTTGCGTGAGTGGTAGCGAGGATTTGAGATCCTCACCCGGGTCCCCCTTGGGTCCCTTGGATCCGGGCGGGCCCTGTTTTCCTCGCTCGCCCCGGAGCGAGGCGAGGAAGTTCGGGGGGAGCGGAATGCTCCAGCCCTGTGGCACGAACCCGTTTGCGCAGATTTCCGCGTGGGGGTTCCCGGGCGTGCCCGGAGCGGGCGCCCAGGATTTGACATCCTCCGGGAGAGTGCAGAGTACCTCCCGGATTTTGGAGCTACTGGGGGCCTCCCGGTGCTCCATGACGACCAGCGCCCCCTTCGGCGCGCTGAAGTTCCACTCGCCCGGCGCTGGCTTGTAGCCGGCCGGGTCCACGGCCCACGCCGTGCCGAGCCGGCACTGCGGGGTCTCGGACGCACTCGCCAGCCCGGCGAGCAGGGTTACGATAAACAACGCTACTACGAACTTCCTCATACTGCCTCCTTTTTCGTTTTGTCGAACTTCAGCAGGGGAAATCCCCGCCTCCTCTTCGTTTAGGATTATAGCACCTTATGGAAAATTGTCAATAACATTTTGATTTTCATCAAAAAACTGCTAATCTGAATGTGTTGAAGAGCCCCCATAGTTCAATGGATAGAATGCGAGCTTGCGGAGTTTGCGATGTAGGTTCGATTCCTACTGGGGGCACCAAATTAAAATCCCAACATCTCCATTATTTTTTCCGAAGGATGCTCTTTCATTTCGACTTCCTTGATGTCTCGCGCGGAAAAAATCTCATAGATATCTTCCGCCATGTCCTCGTCTATCGGCATAGAGATAATCGGCATGAATGCACGTTCCGAATGGATGAACAGCAGCGGTTTTAAATTTGTTTCCCGGGTTTTGTCTATCTGCACCCAGAAGGATTTTATGTTTTTGTAAGGATAGAGGCGATTCCTGATTCTCAAACCCTTGGTGTTAAGTTCGTACTCGACGAGGTCCGGTTTTTTGACCGCGAAAAATCCGAGCAACACTCCAGAGAGAATAAGCAAGGCAGCAAAAAAGTAATTTTCAAAAATAATTGAGGCGATCGAGCCGGTCACGACGATGACTCCCAGCGCCCAGAACCAGTCCCGGCTCCGCTCTTTTTCCTCATATTCAAGCGCGGTCCAGATTATTTTATTATCATCATTCATAAATCAATTATAACTCACTAGTGGCACAAAAACAAAATCTCCTTTGTTTTCATATATAAATTCACTCCCTCTTTTTCTTATTTTTACTAGTTTCTGAAAATATTCTCCGACGGGCGCCAAGAGAATCCCGCCGTCCCTTAGCTCCTTTTTCCATTCTTCCGTCATTTCTTTGGGCGCGGCGGTCAGGATTATTTTATCATACGGAGCGTATTCCGGCAGTCCCTGCGAGCCGTCCACGTGGAAGACCTCAACATTTTCATAATCTTTCAGCTTTTCCTTCGCCTGTTCCGCCAATTCTTTTACGATTTCAATACTGTAAACTTTTCCCTCCTTGCCGACAATGTAAGAAAGGAGAGCGGCGTTCCATCCGCTGCCTGTTCCGATTTCCAAAACCTTGTCGCCTTTTTTGAGTTCCAGCTCTTCCAGCATAAAAGCCACGGTGTACGGCTGGCTGATTGTCTGTCCGTGTCCGATCGGCAGGGGATGATCTTCGTAGGCCTCCTTTAAGTTTTCTTCCGGAACAAAATTCTTCCGGTCGATTTTTTCTATGGCTCTGATTATTTTTTCCCCGATTCCTTTATTTTTTAATTCTTCCAGAAGCTCTTTTTTATTCATTTTACATTTCGCGGCCGAAGAGGCCGGTCAGAGTTGTGCTTTCTAGAATGTGCCCTTCCATCGCCCGCAGAAGTTCTCTTTTAAAAGAGGATTTCGGTATATCAAGAGTCGTGTCTAGGGCGTAGAGTTTGAAATTGTAATGGTGGATTCCGGACGGAGGGCAGGGCGGGACGAATCCCGGTTTACCTAAGGAAGTACTGCCTTCAGTGGCGCCGGGCACAGCGCCAGTCTCGATAGTTGATGTTCGTGGATCAATGTTCCAGATTATCCAGTGCACAAAGTCCCCGTTCGGCGCGTCCGGGTCATCCACAATCAAGGCCAAACTTTTTGTTTCCTCCGGCACGCCGGAAATCTTGAGGGGAATCATCTTGCCCTTTTCTTCTCCGTAACAGGTGTATTCCGCGGGAATATTGCCTTCGTTTTTAAAAATGTCGCTTTCGATTTTCATAGGTTAATTATATAATAACAATAATGAAAAATCCTTTCGAAATCAATCCCTCCCGATACGTCCGGAAAAGAGCTAGAGAAGAAGGAGTGAAAGAAATAGACGAAGCAAATACTACTGAAAATAAACCCGATGGCCCCATATATTTTTCTTATAAGTATGAAAACGGAGCATTAATTGAGGCGGCAGAAGATGAGAAAGGAGAAATATCTATATTTATAAAAACAAATAAAGGGAATTTTGATTTGAAATCTTACATCCCCGAAGGGTGGAAATTTGTGTCAAGTAAACATCCTGAAGTTATAGCTAAAGCAAAGAGCCAACGACAAAGATTCAAAAAATATAAATTTATTTGTGATCGTGGTAAAAAATTAATAATTATAAAAAATCTATCGGACCCAAGAGATGTGTTTCCAATTCTTCATGAAATGGGTCATGCTCTTATTATAATGAACGGACCCGAGTTTTCGAATTACATTATGAGAACTCGCGGGCTGGGTGGCCCTCATGTCCTTAATGAAACTCTTTCAAAAGAAGAGCGGAGATCTTGGGCAAATGCATTGCAATTAGTTCGTCGCTTTAAATCTGAGCTGAGTATTGACATACTAGAACCATTTGGATCGCTTGAGGAAGCACAAAAATTAATGTATGCCAATCTTTCTATTTATCGCTATATAGGAGAACTTGAGTTTGAAGAGAATAGAACGAAGCAGTGGATTAATTCTTTTTTTGGTAAATTACTAAGCGAAAGCGATATGCGATTTATGGAGCAATTATTTGATAAACGCAAGCTTGCTAAAAGATACGGACAAAAAACTGATTAGAAACTATTTGAACGCATTATAATATTTTTGGCGGAGGCGGTGAGATTCGAACTCACGACGCCTTGCGGCGTACCTGTTTTCAAGACAGGCGCACTAGACCAACTATGCGACGCCTCCGTATTGTGAGTGAACCCTATTGCCCTGCTTTTATTGGAGCGACTGCGGCGATTTTGAGAAAATTTCTTTTAAATCGCTCCATTTCTTTTTCATGACAGCGAAGATGTATATGATTTCCAATATGCCCACAGTATTGAGAACCAGAATGATCCAAAACCAACCCTTCTGATTATTTTTGCTGGCTACCCACAACGCGCAGCCTTTCCAAAACAAAGCCCATAATAAAATAAGAATAAATATCCCCATATTATTGGGAATAAACGAAACAAACGGATTTAATTGGTTCATAATGAGCGCATTATACCAGAAATACGGCTTTTATGCTACCATTTTTTCATGGCAAGATTTTTAGGTATTGATTACGGGGCGAAGAGAATTGGAATCGCGATTTCGGACAAAGGTTGCACCCTGGCCTTTCCGAAAGAAATTATTTCAAATGACAAAAATACTTTCGAGGAACTGGCTAAGATTATAAAATCGGAAAGCATTTCGGAAATCGTAATAGGCGAATCCCTGAATTTCTCTGGCAAGCCGAATTTAGTGAATGAAAAAATCGAAAATTTTACAAAGGAGCTTGAGTTGAAATTTTTTCTGCCCATCCACCGGCAAAAAGAATTTTTGACTTCCGTGGAAGCTCGCCGGTATAATGATAAAGGCCGAGCGGACGCCAAAGCAGCGGCGCTAATTTTGCAGAGATATTTGGATAAGACAAATAATCAAAAGTGATTTCATTAGAAGATTTTAAAAAAGTTGATATTGCCGTCGGAGAGATTTTATCCGCGGAAAAGGTGCCGGAGACGGACAAATTATTGAAATTGTCGGTTGACTTGAACGAACCTGCTCCGCGGCAGATAGTTTCCGGGATTTCCGAATATTTCCCCGACTGTTCCGTCTTAGTCGGGAAGAAATGCATGTTTGTGACCAACCTGGAGACAAGAGTAATCAAGGGTATTGAAAGTCAGGGGATGATATTGGCTGTTTCCACAGAAGATGGGAAATTTTCCCTGTTAGAACCCGATGGTGAAATTCCAGCCGGCGCGCGCGCCAGGTGATAACGGGAAGAATTCAAATGTTGTATAACCCGGCAGTAGATCTTTTATCTTTGATAAAAGTCTCACTAGCGGGTATAATATCATTATGTTTAAGAATCCGCTTGAACGATTTTTCTTCAGATTTTTCCCTCCGCCCAGATTTCTGATGGCGCCCTCTTTCGGCTTGGATATTTCCGACGAATCGCTGAAATTCGTGGAGCTGGTCCCGACTAAGAACGGCATCAGAATGGGGCGGTACGGAGAGCGCAAAATTCCGATCGGCATCATTGAATCGGGGAAAATCAAAAATCCGGCTAAATTGAAGGAAGTTTTGTCTGCGCTACGGCAGGAAGAAGGAATCCGGTTCGTTCGGGTTTCCCTGCCGGAAGAACAGATCTATCTTTACCGGCTCCGCTTGGGGAAATCAGGGCTGAAAAATATTCGGGAAGGGATTGAGCTTTCTCTAGAGGAGCATATTCCCATTCCAGCGCAGGAAGCAATTTTCGACTATGATTTTTTAAGCGAAGATTCACAAAGCTTGGAAATTCAAATTGCCGCTATCCCTCAGAATGTGATTGAAAATTACCTTTCCGTCTTTCGGGGTTCTTTACTCTCGGTTCAATCTTTCGAGCTTGAGGGGCAGGCGATTTCTCGTGCAGTTATCAAAAAAGGCGACCCGGAGACTTACATGATCGTGGATTTCGGCCAGACCCGTACGGGTATTGCCATCGTATCCGGCGGAGTCGTGATGTTTACTTCTACGTTAGACATCGGCGGGACGTCCTTGAACAACATGATTAAGAAAAATTTTAATGTAAGTTTGGAAGAAGCGGAAAAAATGAAACGGCAATACGGGCTCCAGCGCAACGTGAAAAACAAAGAAATATTCGCTGTGCTCTTGAACAGCGTTTCCATTTTGCGCGACGAGATAGACAAGCATTTTTTATACTGGCATACGCACAAAGATGAAGAAAACAGGGATCATCCCCCGATCAAAAAAATAATCCTTTGCGGCGGGGATTCAAATCTCGTCGGTCTGTCTGAATATTTATCCGTCAGCATGAAAACCAAAGTGGAAATGGCCAATGTCTGGACAAATATCGTGGAAACGGGGGTGTATGTTCCGGAGATAAGTTTCAACAAGTCGCTGACTTTTGCAGCCGCCTTAGGACTCGCTCTAGGGGATTTTGATTATGATTAATTTGATTCCAAATCAAGAAAAGAAGAAAAAGGTGAAAGATTTTTACTTTCGGCTTACGGTCGTGCTTTTTATGGTGCTGGGTTGTTGCGTTCTTGTCGCTTCTGTCTCAATTTTACCGTCTTATTTTCTCTCTTCCATAAATAAAAATTTGGCTAATGAAAAACTGGAGATGCAAAAAAAAGAGCCAATGCCTCTGGTCGACCAGGATTCCCTCACTTCCGTAGAGGACCTGAACAGCAAGTTAAGTACGATTGAAAATGCCGAAAAGAATAAATATCTGGTTTCCCAGAAAGTGATTAATGAAATAATTTTTCAAAAAATGCCCGACATTAAAATCAGCCAGATTTTCTATGAAAACAACGTCCTAAACGGCAAAAAAATAAATATCCGCGGCCTGGCGCCAAGCCGTGAACGGTTGCTTTTGTTTCGCCGCGCGCTGGAAGACGATATCACCTTCAAGAAAGTTGATTTGCCGATTTCCAATTTTGTGAAAGGATCTAATATAGAATTTTATTTAAGTATAATCCCTTCGTAATTAATGATATGCAAGATAGCCCGCACAGTTTTCAAAAATTCAAAAAAGTGCCCCTGCTGCTTTCTGTAATATTTTTGGCCTTTTCCGCTGTTGTGCTTGTTTTCTTATATAAAGGGGCAAAAAGCAATCAAATGATTTCGGAGAAAATGCAGACCGAGTGGCAAACTGAAGCAACCAGGCGCGAAGGGATAAAATCGCTTGACCGTTCGATCAAGGCCATCGAGGACAAGAGGATATTGCTGGAATCCCATTTTGCGCAGAGTTCTAATGTTGTGCCGTTTTTGGATACCATTGAAGAGCTGGCGCTTGAAGCCAAAGCCAAATCGGAAGTTGTTTCAGTTGATATACCGAAAGAGGAGAAAAAGCTTTCGGTGGCGATAAAAACATCGGGGAGTTTTGAGGCGCTTTACAGATTTTTGACGCTTCTGGAAAATTCTCCGTATGAGCTGGAGTTTGTCTCGGTGGACCTGCAAAAATCAAGCAAGGAGGTCATCTCCGAAGAAGTCACTGCGAGCGCGGAGTGGACGGCGCTTTTCCGGGTAAAACTTTTGAGTTTTGTTCCGTAATTTAAAATATGAAAATAAAAATACCCAAAATCAAAAAAAGTTTCAGAAAAGGAGGTTTCCATACTAATCCGAACATCAGCTGGGAGATCGTTCTTTGCCTGGCTTTGGCCTTGATTCTCGCGTCTTTTGTTTCCGGATTTTATCTTTTTACGCAAGTCAGTCGGGAGTCCTTTTTGCCGATTGCGGATAGTGACAAACAAGTTCCGATGGTTGACGAGAATCGTCTGGAGAAAGTACTTGATTATTTTTCTGAACGGGAAAATAAATCGGCCGGCATATTAAATTCACCCATCCCGGTCGTTGACCCGTCTTTATAAAAGTGTTAGTTTGTAATAACTTGCGCGGTTAGCTCAGTTGGTAGAGCAACCCGTTTACACCGGGAAGGTCTTAGGTTCAAGTCCTAAACCGCGCACAGGCGAGAGAATGCCCCCGTAGTTCAATGGATAGAACCGCGGACTTCTAAGCCGCTGATGTAAGTTCGATTCTTACCGGGGGCACAAATCGCGGAAAGCAGGCAAACTGCTTTGCCTGCGAGCGATTTGTGAGCCGGAGCAAGTTTTATCAGAAGATAAAACAGCGAGCCGGGGTCGCGAAATTTTTCTGGAGAAAAATATTTGTGACCAAATCTTATGAAAATAAAAATTCTATATGAAGATACCGATATTCTAGCCGTGGACAAACCATCTGGGATTTTAGTGCACCCCGCAGCAGAGCAACCTCGCAACGGGGCAGGCCCAGACAAAAAAACGATTATAGATATATTCAAAAAAAAATATCCAAAAATGGAAGTAGCTCATCGCCTGGATCGCGAAACCTCCGGTGTTCTGCTTTTGGCGAAAAATAAAAAGGCGTACGAGTTTTTGAAAAAGCAATTTCAGGGACGGACAATCAAAAAAACTTATGTCGCGATCGTTTCCGGTTCCGTAAAGAATGACCGGGGAATAATAAACAAACCAATCGGTCGGAGCCCTGTCGATTTCCGCCGCTATTCCGCCGGCCGCGGAGCGCGCGGGAAGATGCGCGAAGCGATTACTCAGTACAGAGTTCTGGGCAAATTTGAAGACAAAAAAGGGAATAAATTTACTTATCTTGAAATTCACCCCAAAACCGGCCGGACGCACCAGATCCGCGTCCACATGAAATATCTCAACCATCCGGTCGTGTGCGATTCACTTTATAATCCAAACAATCCCTGCCCAAAAGGATTAAAACGAATGGCGCTTCACGCGAAGTCAATAGAATTTCAGAACTTAAAAGGAGAAGTTGTAAAAGTTGAATCGCTTGTGCCGGCTGAATTAAAAAAAGTAGTAAAATAATATTATGGAAGCGGAAACCAAATCCTGTCAAAACTGCAAAAAAGATTTCACGATAGAAACCGAAGATTTCAATTTTTATGAGAAAATCAAAGTCCCCCCGCCGACCTGGTGCCCGGAGTGCCGGATGATGAGACGCCTTTCGTTTCTTAATGCGTGGGATTTGTTTTGGCGCAACTGTGACAAATGCGGAGAGCGCACATTATCGACCTATTCCCCAAAAAGCGAAATAAAAGTTTTTTGCAATAAATGCTGGTGGGCGGACGATTGGGACGGTACGGAATACGCCATGGATTATGATCCCAGGCGCCCCTTCTTGGAGCAAATAAAAGAACTGAAAAAGAAAACTCCTTACGCGGCGCTGGAGACTTTATACACCAGCTTGAAGAATTCAGATTACTGCAATGGCCTTTCTTGGTGCAAGGACTGCTATATGGTTTTTTGGGCGGATTACTGCGAGCGGGTGTTTTATTCTTCGATTCTTAATAATCTTAAGTTTAGTTTGGATTGTTTGCGCATGAAAGATTCGGAAATGTGTTATGAAGGTGTTGGGTTGTACAGATGCTACAATACTTTCTTTTCGGATGAATGCGACGCCTGCGTGGATGTTTGGTTTTCGTGCGACTGCTATAGCTGTACTAATTGCATAGGTTGCGTCAATCTGCGCGGGGCTAGCTACTGCATTTTTAACGAAAAATATTCGAAGGAGGATTATATGGAAAAGATGAAAGAATTGGGGTTTGAATCTTGGTCTCATTTGCGTGAACTCAAGAAAAAAGCGCATGAATTTTGGCTGACCAAGCCGTATAGAGAATATAACGGGCACTCCTTAAATGTGAATGTTACAGGCGAGCACATTTATAATTCCAGAAATTCAAAAGAGTGTTTTATTGTCAACGGTTCCGAGAATTGCAAATGGTGCCAGTTTATCACTGTCGCTCCAGCCAAGGATTGCTGGGATTATTCTGGCTGGGGGAATAATGCCATGCTTGCCTATGAATGCGCGGTAGTGGGGGAGAATGTCAATAATGTCAGATTCTCCTATCGTATGACGCCAGATATAATGAATTCGGAGTATTGTTGCCTGAATGTAGCCGGAAAAAATAATTTTGGTTGCGCGAACCTGAAAAGAAAATCGTATTGCATTCTGAATAAGCAATATTCCAAAGAAGAATACGAAAAATTGAAGGAAAAAATAATTGAAGACATGAAAAAGAATCCATACGTGGACAAACTCGGCCGTAAATATTATTACGGGGAATTTTTTCCGCCCGAGATGAGTGAATCCTCATACAATAAATCAACCGCTATGAAGTTTTTGCCAAAATCGAAAGAGGAAATTTTGGCCATGGGGTATTCTTGGGATGATGAAGAAAATCCTTCAGCGCAAACTACCATGAAAGCCGATGATTTGCCGGATACGATTGAAAAAACCGAAAACGACATTTTAGAGAAAATTATTGAGTGTTCGGAATGCAGGCGCGCGTATCGAATCACCCAAGGGGAACTCGGCCTAATGCGCCAGTTCGGACTTCCTTTGCCGCACGAGTGCCCGAAATGCCGGGAAAATAAACGATTCGCGCGGATGACCAAACCGAAGATGTATCATCGAAATTGTGCTAAGTGTGGAGTAGAAATTTATACTCCCTATGCCCCCGAGGATCCGAGAATAGTCTACTGTGTTAAGGATTATCAGGCTGAATTTATGTGACCCCGCCAAAACGTGGCAAGTTGCCCTTAAAAATTTTTTGTGCTAGATTAAATCCGTCATGGCAGGAAATAAAATCAATTTAATCAAATTCAGCCCAGTGGATATAGAAGCGCGCAAGAAAATCGATTTCAAGGCCGGCGACACTGTGAACGTCTGGTCCAAGATTCTGGAAGAAAAAGGCAAGTTCCGCCTACAGGCTTTTGAGGGTATTGTGCTTGCTCGCAAACATGGCCGGGAAGCCGGAGCCACTTTTACTGTTCGGAAGGTCGCTTCTGGAGTGGGGGTAGAAAGAATTTTTCCGCTTTATTCTCCAATGATCGATAAAATTGAGATAACCAAGAAATCCCGCGCCCGCCGCTCCAAGCTTTACTATATCCGCACCAAAGCCGTCAAAGATGTCCGCGGTAAAATGCGTGCGGTAACTAATCAAATAGGGGCAGAGGAGGAAGTAGTGGAAAAAGCCCCCGAATAATTTTAAAGTTCATTCTGCCCAGGTGGAGAAACTGGTAGACTTACTACCTTGAGGTGGTAGCGCCGCAAGGCATGGGGGTTCGAGTCCCCCCCTGGGCACACAGGACAAATAAACGACACCAATATGAGCAAACTCAAACTATTTTTTGAGAATCTTAAAATTATTTTCAGCAAATACGAGGCCTGGCTGTCCTCTCTGGCTTTAATTTTTGGTTTTATCTTTGACTCTCTTACCTTAAAAAGAGTGGATTTTTTCTTGGACAATTTTTTCATTCTGCTTTATCTTATTGTCGCCGGCGCGAGCATTCTGGCGATAAATTTATACGGGACCGGCCGGATCCGGGGAAAATTTTTTGAAAATATCCACGAATTCCTCCCGTTTCTTCTCCAATTTTCCTTCGGTGGGCTTTTCAGCGCTTTTGTCATTTTTTATTCCAAAAGCGCTTCCGTTTTTACCAGTGGTGCCTTTGTTTTGATTTTATTTATTCTGCTGATCGGCAACGAATTTTTCAAAAAAAGGTATTCCAAGCTTGTTTTTCAGGCCGGAATTTATTTTATAGCGCTTTTTTTGTTTTCTATTTATTTTTTGCCGGTTTTAATCAAACAGATGGGATTTTTGGTTTTTCTCGGAAGCGGCGCGGTCAGCTTGGCCTTAATCGGCATTTTTATTTTTATTATTTCGCGGCTTGCGCCCGGGCGATATACGGAAAGCAAAAAATTTTTGTTTTTGACGGTATCCCTCCTGTATATTTTTATGAACGTCTTTTATTTCACGAATATTATTCCGCCGATACCCCTTTCGCTGAAGACAGGGGACGTGTTTCATTTTGTGGAGAAGCAAGGGAGCGGAGATTATTTGGTTGTTGGGGAAGAGGATACCTGGCGCGAAAAATGGAACCTGGGCCAGACCCTCCATCTTCTTCCCGGAGAACCGGCTTATTTTTTCAGTTCCGTTTTCGCCCCGACCGACCTTGGCATCCGGCTGATACATCATTGGCAGTATTTCAATGAGAGTAAAGGCAGGTGGGAGAGCGTGAATAAGATAAGTTTTCCGATCAAGGGGGGAAGGGATGAAGGGTACCGGGGTTTTTCCAAAAAGAACAGCGTCTTTGCCGGAGAGTGGCGGGTGGATATAGAAACCGATCGCGGACAGGTCATCGGGAGGGTTAGATTTGACATTGAAATAACAAATTCCGCATATGTTTTAGAAACGGAGGTCATCTAGAAACAGAATATGCCTCGCAAAGAAGTATAGTATAATTAATAACTGCCGATGCAAACAATTACACAACCTTGGTCGCTTTCCAAAGAAGAAACCATAAAAAAATTTGAAACGTCGTCCGGCGGTTTAACCAACAAGGAAGCCCAAAGCCGCCTCTTTCAATACGGGAGTAACGTTTTTCACAATAAAGAAAAAGTAAATGTGGTTTTTCTGTTTTTAAGGCAGTTCATAAGCCCGTTGATTTTTTTGCTGATCGGCGCCGCGCTCATTACCGGTTTTCTTAGGGAATGGATGAACATGGCCGTCATCTCCTTCGCCGTTTTACTAAATGTCCTGCTCGGTTTTTATCATGAATATCACGCCGAAAACACGCTGGACAAACTGAAAAGTTATATAAAAGAAAGAGCAAAAGTTGTGAGGGATAACCGGGAGCAGGAAATCGACTCTTCTTCGCTCGTGCCCGGGGATCTGGTAAAGCTGTCCTACGGGACCCGGGTGCCCGCCGATGCGAGGATTTTGGCCGAAAACGATCTTCGGGTTGACGAGGCGATCTTGACCGGCGAATCGATCCCGGTTGAAAAAAAAGAAGATTCCCTGGAAGTGTCGACCATTGTCGCGGAACGGAACAATATCGCCCACGCGGGAACGTTGATAGTCCAGGGTTATGCCACCGCCATAGTTTGCGCCACTGGAAATTCCACCGAGATCGGCAAAATAGCCGGCATTGTTTCTAAAATAGACAGGGTAGAAACTCCGCTTAAAAAAGGAGTCAATCGCCTGGCCTGGCTCATATTCGGAATAGTCATCGTGATAGTCGTCGGTATTTTGATTTTAGGGATTTCTCGTGGCGAGGAACTGCTTCCGATGCTGGTGCTTTCCGTGGCGGTGGCCGTCGGAGCGGTGCCGGAAGCGTTGCCTATCGCGCTGACCGTAATTTTGGCCATCGGGGCCGTTCGTATCGCGGAGAAAAAAGGGATTGTCAAAAAATTGACCGCGGCCGAGACCTTGGGATCCGCGTCTCTTATTATGACCGACAAGACCGGCACGCTCACCCTGGCCGATATGCAACTGACCGGCATACATTCTAAAAGTGAGCTTCTTTCTTTGGAACACCACGTTCCGAATTATAAAAATTTTTCCCATGAGCACAAAAAATTGCTGGAATTTTCGCTTTCCAATATAGACGTGTCAATTGAAAATTCCAACGACGACAAAAAGAACTGGATTTTTCGTGGCCGGCCCTTTGAGGTAAATATTGCCAAAGCCTCCGTCTTGCATAATGTTTCGACCGACATCATTGCTTCCGCTTCGTCCCGCTTGGTATTGCCGTTTAATTCGACCGATAAATTTTCGGTGTCCCTCCAGGAGAACTTGTACGTGGTAATGGGAGCGCCGGATATTTTGCTTAAGAAATCGAATATTTCCAAGGAAGAGTACATAAAACTTGAATCCTGGATTGAAAAAACCAGCCGGGACGGCAAAAGGCTCATCGGGATTGCCGCTTTCCCTAAAAAACATTCTCAAAAACATTTTTCGGCAAGCGAAGTGGCGGATCTTGATTTCTTGGGAATGCTGGTTTTTTATGATCCGATTCGCGAAGAAGTACCCTCTGCAATAAAGAATATCGAATCCCACGGAGTAAAAATAGTATTGGTTACCGGCGACCTAAAAGGCACGGCTATTTCCGTGGCTAAGAGTTTGGATTGGAAAGTGGAAGAGGACGAGGTGTTGACCGGTAGTGATATCAGAATTTTGCCGGACGAAGAACTGCTTAAATTACTGCCTAAAATTAAGATTTTTGCCCGGGTGACCCCGGAAGATAAAATGCGCATCGGCCAGCTTTATCGGAAGCTGGGAGAAATAGTGGCGATGACCGGCGACGGAGTGAACGACGCGCCGGCCTTGAAAGCCATGGATATCGGTATTTCCTTGGGTTCAGCAAGTGATGTGGCCAAAAGCGCCGCGGACTTAATCCTTTTGGACGATAATTTTACGACAATCAGCCTGGCTATAGACGAAGGGCGCAAAATTTTATCGAACATCCGGAAAGCCATCGTATATCTTCTGTCGAACTCTCTGGATGAAATTTTTGTCATCGGAGGCAGTCTGCTTTTCGGGCTGGCGCTTCCGATTACCGCCCTGCAGATTATTTGGGTGAATCTTTTTACCGGTTCCTTGCCTGCACTCGCCTTTGCTTTTGACGAGGACATAGACAGGGAAAAATATTCCGGTAAGGATTTGAAGCTCATATTTACCAATGGCGTGAAGATTCTCGCCTTCGGCGTTGGCGTTTTAAGCTCCACCCTTATTTTTTTGCTGTACTATTTCCTGATAAAAATCGGCGTTGATCTCCCGGTTGCTCGGTCCGTGTTCTTCGTATGTTTTTCATCCTATATTCTGGCCATCGCTTTTTCTTTCCGCAGCTTGCACCGTCCGCTTTTTTCGTATCCCGTTTTTTCCAACACCAAGCTGAATTGGAGCATTGCGATTGCCGCCGCGCTTTTGATTCTGACGATGGTCCTGCCTTTCATGCGGAATATATTTGGACTTGCGCCACTGCCCTTGAAGTGGCTGCCGTTCATCATCCTTTGGCTTGTCTTGAATGTTTTTCTCATAGAAGCCGCGAAATATTTGTTCCGCCGGAAAAATTAGTGGCTTCCGGGCGCATTTTTTGCTATAACTTAAGGCACATGGTGCCCGTAGTTTAGTGGTAAAACTCCTGCTTGTGGAGCAGGTATCGAGAGTTCAATTCTCTCCGGGCACCCATTATTCTTTTCCGACCCCCGCCTCCAAATCGGATATTTTTTTCTCGACTCTTTCAAGAGTACTTTGCAGGTTCTTGAGCTGGGTTTCTTCCGTTTCAATTTCCTCCTCTGCTTTTTCGGAAAGCTTCTTTTCGCCGATCAGGCCGGAAATGATGAGCCGGCTTCCTATGAAGGCCGACACGAACACTCCCGTTATGAGCAGAAGAACAGTTCCGATTATTATTGAAATGATATTGCCGAGGTTGATGTCGTCGGCCAGATGCCACACTCCCCGCCAAAACAACACCACTCCAACACCCCCCAAAAAGGCGTAGATAATGGGATAATGGCTCAATTTCCCCCTGGTTTTGTCTTCCAGTTTGTCGAAAAATTTTATGATTCTTTTTATCATCATACGATTCAATTATACACCAACTATGATAAGATAAAAATATGGAAAAAAGGACGAGAAGAACGGCAAAAAATATCAAAGAAACAGCCAAGATAGCCGGAATTTTTCTTGAAAAAATATTAAAAAAAGGGAATTTTGGAAAAGGAGCCGTGATGGTGTGCCTGTCTGGGGATTTGGGCGCGGGCAAGACCGCCCTGGTAAAAGAAATAGCCAAGCATCTTGGCATAAAGCGCAAAATTCAGAGTCCAACTTTCGTGATTGTTAAAAAGTACGCGCTGAAAAACAAAAACCATAAATTCCTTTTTCACATTGACGCTTACCGCCTGAAGAATGAAAAAGAACTGTCGCATTTGGGGTGGGAGGAAATTATTAGTAGCAAAGATCATATTGTTTTTTTAGAATGGCCTGAGAACGTGCGGAAAATTATTCCCTCGCATGCCAAACACATTTTTATTTCCATAAAAAATGAAAAGGGCCACAGGAGTTTTAAATTAAAACAATGAAAGATTTAGAAAAAGTGCTGCAAAATGGGGGAATAGCGGTAATACCGACCGATACCATTTACGGCGTGGTCGGCCGGGCGGATTTGCCGGCCACCGTAGCGAGAATTTATAAAATAAAAAATCGCGCGCCGGAGAAGCAGTGTATCATCCTAATCGGGGACTGGAGCGAAACGAAAAAATTCGGAGTTGACTCTTCCAAATTTAAAATTCCGGAAACCGACGAACCAACCAGCTTTATTTTGGACGGTATCGCTTTCCGCCGGCCGCAAAAACCGGAATTTCAGGATTTTCTTTTGCAAACTGGGCCGTTAATTGCGCCTTCGGCTAATCCGGAAGGCCTATCTCCAGCTCAAAATATTTCTGAAGCCCAAAATTATTTCGGCGACGCGGTTGATTTTTATGAAGACGGAGGAACTTTGACTGGTAGAGCGTCAAAAATTATCAAGTTAGGCAGCGACGGAGCTCAAATTCTTGTCAGGAACTAGATTAATATCACAGGACTCCACGAATTTTTTTATTCGGGCCAGGCCTTCGATTATATCTTCTTCCGTCGAGACGTAGGAAAATCTCACAAAATCTTCTCCGTAGCGCCCGAAAACCGAACCGGGCAATATCAATACATTCGCTTCTTTCATAATCCGGTCGCAGAGTTCTTCCACTGAGATATTCATTTTATCCAACAGTTCGCGCACGTTGACCATGAGATAAAAAGCCCCTTCCGGAGAATGGCACTTCATTCCCTTGATTTCGTTCACTAATTTAACCAGGAGGTCGCGCCTTTTTCTGTACTCTTTCAGCATGTTTTTAACTTCCGCTTGGGGCCCCTCCAACGCTTCGAGCGCGGCGTATTGGGCGATCGCGTTGGCGCAGGAAACATCATTACAGGCCAGTTTTTCCAGAGCTTGCGCCATTTCTTTGTTTTTGGTAACTCCCCAACCGATGCGGTAACCGGTCATCGCGTATGTTTTCGAACAGCCGTTTAAGATGATTGTTCTCTCGCTCATCCCTTCCACACTGGCAATCGAAAAATGTTCGCCGTCGTGCACTATTTCGCCGTAAATCTCGTCGGAGAGCACCCACAGATCGTATTTTTTAGCAATTTCCGCCACTTTCTCTATCGTTTCTTTTTTGAACACTGCGCCGGTGGGATTTTGGGGAGAATTTAAAATTATTAGTTTTGTTCTCGGCGTGATGCTTTTTTTAAATTCCTCGATATCTAAATTGAAATCGCCCTCTTCTTTTAACCGCAGCGGCACGACTTTGCCTCCGAGATATTCCGCGACTGATCCGTAAATAGGGTAGGCTGGAGAGGGGATGACAACCTCATCGCCTTCGTCAATGAGCGCGTTTATCGTGTAAAAAATAATCGATTTTGCCCCGGCTGTCACCACCACATCTTCCGGCAAATACGAGGTCCCCGTTTCTCGGCTTATTTTTTTCGCGACCGCTTGCCGCAGTTCGGGAATGCCAGGTGTCGGAGTGTAATGCGTCCGGTTTTCTTTTATCGCCCGGATTGCCGCCTGATTTATATTTTCCGGGGTGTCAAAACCCGGCTCGCCGATCTGCAGATATATCAGGCGCTTGCCCTGCGGTTTTAGTATTTCTTCTTCGAATTTTTTGGCTCGGCCGATGACCGAAAAAGCGTTTTCCGTGCCTAAATGCGACATTCTGTGCGAGAAAGATTTCATATCCCGATTATACTATAATATTTTCATTATGCTATAATTGACAAATGGAGAACCATCATGTTTCATTTCTGCGCACTCTCTTCGGCGACAACGAGGAGACGCGAAGAAGGATTTACCGGAGCATCAAGGCCAAGGCCGATGCCAAAAGGACAAACATGGAGCGGATGGCCGACTGGATGACCTCGAATTTCGGGAGCAGCAATTTTTTATGGCTCAACGTGGTTTTTTTCGCCGCCTGGATTCTCGTCAATACCGGCCAGATAAAAGGCGTGCCGGCCTTCGATCCTTTTCCTTTCATCTTACTTACGACCATTGTCTCGATCGAGGCGATTATCCTCGCGATTTTTGTGCTCATATCGCAGAATCGCACGGCCAAAGTGGACGATTTGCGGGAAGAGACCCATTTGCAGCTCAATCTTATTTCCGAAAAGGAAATTACCAAGCTGGTGAAAATGACGGCCCTGCTTTTGGAAAAACAAGGCATAGATTTGTCGCAGGATCCGGAACTGAAGAAAATGATCCGCCCGTTCTCCGAGGAGGAGATCGAAAGAAGATTGGAAAAGGAGATTTTGTAAAATGAAAATAGAAAAAAACTATAACCTGTCCAAACTGAATACTTTTGGCATAGATGTGAACGCGAAGTTCTTTGTCGAGATAAATTCAGAAGAAGACCTGAAGGAACTTTTTGCCGATCCGGTGTTCGCGGAGAATAAGAAGTTTTTTTTGGGAGGCGGAAGCAATGTTTTATTCATCCGAGATTTTGACGGAATAGTTGTAAAAATTTCTATGTTAGGGAAAGGAGTTGTGGAAGATAATGACGAAGTAGTTTTTCTGGAAGTCAGCGCTGGAGAAAATTGGCATGATTTAGTAACATATGCTGTGAATAATAATTGGGGAGGTATAGAGAATCTCGCTTATATTCCCGGGACAGTCGGTGCGGCGCCGGTGCAAAATATTGCAGCCTATGGGCAGAATTTTTCGGAGGTTTTTGAATCTCTTGATGCGTTCAATATCGAAACAGGGAAAATTGAGAAATTTAATAAAGCTCAATGTAAATTTGGCTATAGGGACAGTATTTTTAAAAAAGAATTAAAAGGGAAATACATAATACTTAAAATTAAGATTCAACTTTCTAAAAATCCACAGATTGAAACTTCTTACTATCAAATCGGAATAGTTCGTGACTCTGTGAAAGAAGAGCTACAAAAAATGTCTACCCCGCCTTACACTATCAAAGACGTATATCAAGCTGTGGTAAATATCAGAAAACGAAAGCTTCCCGATCCAGTAAAAATACCCACAGTTGGTAGTTTTTTCCTGAATTCGGTAGTCAGCAGAAAAAAATATGAAGAATTAAAAAAACAAATTTCAGAACTTCAATGCTATTCTCCCGATCAGCTTTATTATAAAGATTCGGTTCAAAATGAAGATTTTGTGAAAATTGCCACCGGAAGGCTCCTGCAAGAATTGGGTTGGCTGGGTAAATGGAAGGGCAATGTCGGTGTGCACGAAAAACATGCGTTGGTGATTATAACTAACGGCAAAGCAACCGGTGAAGAAGTTATGGATTTTGCGGAAACAATAAAGAAAAGCTATTTTGAGCGTTACGGGATAAAATTAGAAACAGAAGTCAATATTGTGTAAAAAAATATAGGGTTTATAATTAAAGTACTATGGAAAAGAAAAGCATAAACATAGTTTTGGCGGTTGTGATTTGCTTGGCGCTGGTCGGGGTCTTAGTTTTTATCAGTATAAATAAAAAAGTAGATATGTCTTCAAACATAGGTAATAATAATGTTCCCGCTACGTCTCAGGACACGGAGGTGGCAAAGGCGGGGGACACAGTTTCCATGAACTATACCGGCCGGTTGGAGAATGGCATGGTTTTTGATTCAAACGTGGATCCGAAGTTCAATCATGTGCAGCCGTTCGTATTTTTATTAAGTGCTGGACAAGTGATTCCCGGTTGGGATGAGGGAATAGTCGGAATGAAAGTCGGCGAAAAGAAAACTCTGACAATTCCACCCGAAGACGCTTACGGAGCGACTGGAATTCCAGGGGTTATACCTCCGAACTCGACTTTGATTTTTGATGTCGAACTTTTAAAAATTAATTAGATAACTTGCCCCGCTACGGCGGGGAACAGTATATGGAAATATCTGGCAGTGAAAAGTCCAATTTAATAAAAATTATTTTTGCCTTAGGGATCATACTGTCTTTATACTTCTTAATGAGGACGGTTTCGGAAATTAAGAGTTATAATTTTATCGGCGGCGGCGCCCCGGCTTCCAATACGATCAGTTTTTCCGGCAAAGGAGAGGTTTCGGCGGCACCGGATTTGGCGACGGTCAGTTTTACCATCCGCGAGAGTGCTGGCGATATAAAAAGCGCGCAATCCAAAGTGACGGCCAAAGAAAGCGCTGTTCTCGATTTTCTTGACAATAGCGGCATCGCCAAAAAAGATATAAAAACCGAGAATTACAGTTCCTATCCGAAGTATGATTACGGGACCCCTTGTTATGGATTGGGAATGCCGTGCCGGCCGGAAGCGCCGAAAATAATCGGTTATGAAGTTTCCGAATATGTTTCGGTCAAGGTTCACGATCTTACCAAAGCCGGTGAAATTATCCAAGGCATCGGTGCCGCGGGAGTTTCCGAAATAAACGGCCCTGATTTTTCGATTGAAAACGAAGAGGGGCTGAAAGAACAGGCCCGCAAAATGGCCATTGATGAGGCCAAAGTCAAGGCCAAATCCCTTTCCCGCGATCTCGGCGTACGCCTGGTTCGGATTGTGAATTTCTCCGAGAACGGGGATTATCCAGTTTATCCTATGTATGAAAAAAGCATGATGGCAACCGCCGATAGCGCAGGAGGCGTACCTGCACCGACTCTTCCGATGGGGGAGAATAAAATTACATCCAATGTGACGATTACTTACGAAATCAGATAAGACCTGCCCACCTCTTGGCGGGTTGACTATTTAGAGAAAGAGAGTACCATTAAAAAAGCCCTTGAGGGGGCTTTTTTATAAGGTAAAAGTTTTTTAAATATCCGCCAGAGGCGGCAAGTATATGTCAAAAATTACCGAATATTTGAAAGAGACGAAAACAGAATTAAAGCATGTGATTTGGCCGGGGAGAAGCCAGACACTCTACTATACCTTGATAGTGATTATTTTATCCGTCGTTGTCGCCTATTATTTGGGTGTTTTTGATTTCATTTTTTCGCAGGGATTACAGAGAGTAATCGGGATCTAAATATGTCCAAACAAGAAACACAGGCGACTAGAAATTGGTATGCGATACACACTTATGCCGGGTACGAAAATGTCGTCCTGCGCAACCTGAGACAGCGCATAGATTCTCTCGGGATGAACGACAAGATTTTCAATGTCATCGTTCCGGTTGAAAAAAAAATAAAAATTAAAGGCGGCAAAAGGGTGGAAGTGGAAGAAAAAATTTATCCGGGCTATGTGCTGGTGGATATGATAGTGACCGACGATTCCTGGTATGTGGTGAGAAATACCCCCCGAGTGACCGGCTTTGTCGGCGCGGGCGTGAATCCTGTTCCACTGAAGAAGGAAGAAGTGGATTACCTCTTTAAAAAGATGGATGCCGGAACCACTAAACACAATATTGACATGGCTGTCGGCGAGACCGTTTTGATTACCGATGGTCCGTTCAAGGACCTGGAAGGCAAGATAAATTCCGTGGACCAGGACCGGGGCAAAGTCAAAGTTCTCGTTTCCATGTTCGGCCGGGAAACCCCGGTGGAACTCGATTTCTTGCAAGTTAAGAAAATTTAGAGTAATGTGAAAAAATGGCCAAGAAAGTAACCAAAAAAATAAAATTGCAGATCCAGGCCGCTAAAGCGACACCGGCGCCTCCGCTCGGGCCCGCATTGGGGCAAGCCGGTATCAATATCGGGGACTTTGTCACTAAATTCAACGCTACCACGCAGAAGATGGCAGGGGATAAGGTCTCGGTGAATATTACCGTTTACGAAGACCGCAGTTATGATTTCGTCGTGAAAACTCCTCCTGTTTCGGGACTTATTTTAAAGGCGGCTGGGGTGGAAAGAGGTTCAGGAAAAAATATTGCGACTAAGGCCGGGAAAATAACTAAAAAACAAGCGCAGGAAATCGCCGAAAAGAAAATGCCCGATTTAAACGCCAAGGATATGGAAGGCGCCGTCCGCATCATTTCCGGCTCCGCTCGCTCCATGGGCATCGAAGTAAAATAATTTACTTCGATGAAGCTTTTGAGATATTTTACGAGTATGTCGAAGTAAAATATCCAAAAGGTGTACTGTTCCTGTAAGGAATCGAAGTTAAGGAATAAATTTTCAAAATAAATTGATGCAACAACTTACCGAAAAGGATTACAAAAAAATTCTCGTCTGTTTAACCCTTTACCTGACCTCTCTTTTTGCCGCCAATACCCTGGGTGTAAAACTAATGCCTTTTCTTTTTGGAACTCACCTCTCAGTGGGGGTTTTTTCTTTTCCGATAGTTTTCATTATGACGGATGTGATTGGAGAAGTTTACGGCAAAAAAATGGCTAAGAATTTCGTACTGGCCGGAGTTATTTCTATATTATTATTTCTGCTGTACTCGCTTCTCTCCACGATTACTCCGTGGGCCGAGCAAAGTCTTTGGGTTAAAGATGGCTCTTTTGTTATCGCCGAATATCAGGATATCATCGCCTTTTTCTTTTTCAGAAAACATACCGGTGAAAAAAAGTTTTGGCTGCGATCCAACCTCTCCAATATTTGGTCTCAGCTTTTAGATACGATAATTTTTATTTCTGTCGCCTTCGTAGGCGTTTATCCGATAAAAACCATAATATATATTATCATTCCATGGTGGCTATTTAAGGTTCTAATGGGGTTCGTCTACACTCCGCTTTCTTATCTTGGCGTTTATCTTTTAAAAGGAAAAAATGAAGTTATCGCAAATTAAATTTACAGCTTTTGTGGCTAGTAGTATTGATGGCAGGATAGCAAAGAATAGCCGATCTGGCACGGATTGGACCAGTAAAGAAGATTGGAATTTTTTTCAAAATTCTCTTTCTAAATTTGATGCGGTTGTGGTCGGGTACAACACCTACAAGGTTGCCGAAAATAGGATTAAAAAAAGAAACACCATAGTATTCACGTCGAAAGTTAAGGAATCAAAAAATATTGGAACAATAACATTTTTTAACCCCAAATATTCAAATATTCCTGATTTTTTTAAAAAAATGAAATATAAAAAAGTAGCCGTGCTTGGCGGGCCCAGAATATATGAGTTTTTTCTTAAAAATAAAATGCTTCATGAGCTTTTTGTTACGATTGAACCATATGTTTTTACTTCCGGAGTGCCTATGTTTTTAGGGGACAAATTTATAAAGTATAATTTTATACTAGAATCAGTAAAAAAATTGAATAAAAAAGGCACAGTTCTGTTAAAATACAAGTATGCAAATTAAAGCCATTAAAACTCGTATTTTTCAAAAAAACGAAGATTTATTAAAATTCATTTTTAAATATGTCAAAAAACTTCCCGAGAAATCCATTTTAGTTGTTACTTCCAAAATAGTCGCGTTATCCGAAGGCAGAACCACAGAGCATAAGGGTGAAAAACAAAAAATCAAACTCATAAAACAGGAAAGCAGTTTTGCTCTCAAAACTAAATATACCTGGCTTACCATAAAAGATGGCATAGTGATGGCCAATGCCGGTATTGATGAGTCTAATGCCATGGGGAAGATAATTTTGTTGCCCAAAAACTCTTTCAAGTCGGCTGAAATAATACGAAAAAGACTGCAGGACAAATTTGGCATCAAAAATTTAGGGATTTTGATTACAGACAGCAGGTTATTCCCGCTTCGCGCGGGGATTGCTGGGGTTGCCTTAGGTTACGCCGGTTTTGAAGGTATAAAAAATTATATAGGCGAGAAAGATATCTTTGGTCGAATACTCAAGATGTCCAAAACAGATGTTGCCGACAGTTTGGCTACTTCAGCAGTGTTATGCATGGGAGAAGGAAAGGAACAACAGCCGCTGGCTATAATTACCGATGCGCCCGTTGTTTTTACCGACAAGGTAAAAAAAAGCGAGCTTATTATCGACCCCAAAAAGGATATTTACGCTCCGCTTTTTTCTAAATTAAATGCAAAAAAATAAAATTCCTTATTTAACTAAGCTCGTCCAAAAACTTGCGCCGAAAATCGGAGCGAGGGTTGTGGTTGAACCGGAATGGAGTATCGCGTCGCAGATTATTTACAAAAATGGCATAGTGCGTTCGCTGCGCATGTACTCCCTTGATCTGAATCATATTGCCTCCGCGGATATCGCGCGGGACAAAGATTTTGCCAAATTCTTCATAAAAAAAAGAGGATATCCGGTGGCGGAGGGGAGGACGTTTTTTGAAGATAATTGGGCCAAAACAGTCAAAAGCAAACGCACCGCTTCTTCCGCGCCGCGTTACGCGAAAAAACTCGGTTTTCCAGTAATTGTAAAGCCCAACAGCAAAAGCCAAGGCGCGGGAGTCTGTTTGGTCTGGAACACAAAAGAACTGCGTCGTGCCTTATCCGAGGTTTTTCGAAGCGACAAGGTGGCTATCATTGAACGATATCTGCCCGGGAAAGATTATCGTATTGTCATTCTGGACGGGAAAGTTATTTCCGCTTACGAGAGAATTCCGCTTTCGGTTATGGGAGATGGAAAAACTTCTGTACTTAATTTGCTTAAAAATAAGCAAAAAAAATTTATTGAGCAGGAACGGGACACAAAAATAAATTTAAACGATTTGAGAATAAAAATAAAATTAAAACGGCTGGGCTTTTCTTTCAAAAGTATCTTGCCTAAAGGCCGGCGGGTTTTTTTGCTTGATAACGCCAATTTATCGACTGGCGGAGATGCCCTTGATGTTACCAATGTCATCCATAAAGGATTTTATAAAATCGCCGCGATGCTTACGGGGGACATGGGGTTGCGCATGGCGGGAGTAGATATTATGACAACGAAAGGGGACATTACAAAAAATCCCAAAGATTGCGGATATTATATTATTGAAATAAACGCCGCTCCCGGGCTCGATCACTATGTCATCACCGGCACGGCCCAGCGCCAGGCCGTTGAGGCGATGTATTTGAAAGTTTTAAAAGCGCTTGGAAAGAAGGATTAATGGTAGTATATTAAAGGGGTGAAAAAGGCCGTTGCTAAAAAAAACTCCCCGCGCCAGAGGCCCTCTTGGGATGAATATTTTATGGCCATAATGGACTCCGTGGGTTTGCGCGCCACTTGCGACCGGGGCGGGAAAGGGTGCGTCATAACTCGCGACAACCGGATTCTTTCCACCGGCTATCTTGGCTCGGCTTCCGGCTTGCCGCATTGTTTTGAAGTTGGCCACGATACGGCTAAAAATTATAAAACGGAATTGAATCACTGTCGAAGAACAATTCACGCTGAACATAACGCGATAACCCAGGCATTGAATTCCGGGATTTTGCTTGAAGGCGCGGTGATGTACTGCGAAATTGAACCCTGTCCTGCCTGCGCCAAAATGGCCGGCAGTTTGGGAATTAAAAAAATTATAACCAGGGAAAAATAATTTTATGGTGGACCTGAAGCGGTTGCAGAAAGAAGTAATGAAGAATAAGTTGGAAAAGGGATTCAATACGACCGATGTGGCGCTGGAGTTCTGCCGCGCGCACGAAGAGCTTTCCGAAGCGTTTTCCAGATTCAATAAAAACGAGCCGAAAGTAGCCGAAGAATTCGCCGATGTCGCCATCTTTCTACTCGGAATGTGCGAAATTTTGGGTTTTGATTTGGAAAAAGAATTAGTTCGGAAAATTGAGATAAATAAAAATAGAAAATATAAAAAAGAGAAATCTCCTGACGGCAAGGACGTTTTTATCCGTGTTAGAACGCCTGAAGATCCTTAACTTATTTTTCGCGCATACTCGGCGAACTCAAGGTCATATTTATTTAAATCATCCTTCTGATATTTTTCGCTTTTTGTTTTTTGCCATTTTAACTCATCAATTTTTGGGAAAAATGTGTCTGCGTCGGGGAAAATACCATGCACATGAGTAATATATAATTTATCAGCTCTGTCTATCGTTTGCCGATATATTTCTCCTCCACCAATGATAAAAACCTCTTCATTAATTTTTTTAAAT
>Ga0076033_120_pt1 | contig 24081 bp, 22 predicted proteins | sample RifGroB1_FD_68109 | JGI IMG/M metagenome (GOLD analysis project Ga0076033, IMG submission 68109) | Parcubacteria (Nomurabacteria) bacterium GW2011_GWB1_43_7
CATCTGGTGGTTCTGGTCTCGGCTCTTTCACCGCCGGTCCCTTCACTTCACTTGCCGCCAGTACTACCTATCATCTCCGCGCTTACGCCACGAACAGTGAAGGTACTTCCTATGGTGCTGATGTGACGTTTACGACACTAGCTCAAATGACGGGTACGCTTTCCGCTACAAATTGCACAGTGGCTGAAGGAAGCATGGGTTGCTACACCACCCTTACTTGGGATACGCAGTATCCCATTACTACTTCTGCTGTTACAACTCCTACAAATATTACTGTGGCTACGGGAAATTCCAATACCGATACGGCTGCCAATCCCGACACCTATCGCGTGGATTTCGGATCCCGCACTTTCTACCTCTACAACAACGGGCAACTGCTGGCTCAAGCTACGGCGACGGCTTCCTGCGCCTCCGGCACTGAATGGAACGGAAGCCAATGCACGGCCTTTGCCGTTCCTACCGTCATCTCTCCCACTGTTTCTTCCATTACCACCACCAGCGCGACACTCGGAGCCAACGTTACCGACTTAGGTTATCCTACCTCCATCTCCGCCCGTGGCACTTGTTGGGGAACAACAGCTAGTCCAACAACTAACTGTTTGGCCGAAGGGGGAACGACGACTGGTGTATTTTCTCATTCTCGAACCGGTCTATCTCCCGGCATCTTTTACTATTATCGCGGTTATGCCACAAATTCTACCGGCACGGGGTATTCAGCTGATGGGACGTTTACGACGCTTTCGACTTATACCCTTACCATCAATACCGCTGGCACCGGTTCGGGAACAACTACTGGAGCCGGAACCTATAATTCCGGAGTTGTGGTTGCATTAGGCAACACACCCGGCGCCAACTCTTTTTTTGCCGACTGGAGCGGGGACGTGGATTGTTCTGATAGTTCAGTTACGATGAATGCCAGCAAAACCTGCACGGCGACTTTTACCGCCGTCACTGTTTCAGTTTCGGCCACAACTCCCTACACAAAAAATCCAAGCACTAATGTTTCTTTCGCTTACACTCCTACTACCAATACCGGAACAACTGAATGCCGTCTGCTGGACAACATATCGTCGCCTCTTACGGTATATCAAGCCAGCAGTCCGATAGTATATTCTTCCGCCAGCGCCGCCGGCACATACGCCTACTATGTTCAATGCAGAAATACTACATACACGACTGTTACGGCGACTTCCAATCAAATTATTGTAAACGTCAATGCCGCGCCCACCGCCAACGCCGGAGTGGACAAGTCAATCACTCTACCGACCAGTTCAGTTTCCGTTACTGGAACAGCTACCGATTCGGATGGAACTATCGCCAGCACATCGTGGTCAAAAGTTTCCGGCCCGAGCACATATTCCATTTCCAGTCCTTCTTCTCTCACGACTAATATTACCGGACTAACAACAGCCGGCACTTATGTCTTCCGTTTGACTGCAACCGACAATGGGGGACTAACAGATACGGATGATATGCAGGTGGTGGTTAACGTTAGCCCTGCCGACATTCCCACCGTTACCACCGCCGCCGCTTCCAACATCACTTCAAGTAGTGTCACTAGCGGAGGGAATGTAACCTCTGATGGAGGAGCAACGGTATCAGCCAGAGGTATTGTCATTGATTCAAATACTAATCCTGACCTTACAAATAACTCCACTAGCAATGGAACAGGCATCGGTTCATTCGTCAGCAATTACTCACCACTGACATCCAACAAAACTTATTATATTAAAGCTTATGCCACTAACAGTGTCGGTACGGCATATGGGAATGAAGTAGTGTTTACAACTCTCCCTTCCATTACCACTGCTTCAATAACCAATGTCACTACCAGTGGTTTTACCAGTGGGGGAACCGTAGCTGTGGGTGGTGGAGCATCAGTAACAGCTCGAGGTGTAACCATTGATTCAAATCAAAATCCCGATCTTTCAAACAACCACACCACCGACGGGTCAGGCACCGGCTCGTTTGTAAGCAATATGGTACAGACGTTGCAGCCCAGTACCACCTATTACGTCCGTGCTTACGCTACCAATAGCGGGGGGACAGCATTCGGCAATCAGCAGACATTTACGACACCGGCTAAACCTACCGTTACTACAAATTCTTCCTGTACTAGCATCACTTCCAATAGTATGACCAACGGAGGAAATGTAACCTCAAACGGCGGAGCAACGGTTACCGTCAGCGGCATTGCCTGGAACACGACTGGCAATCCAACCACCTCCAACAATAAAACAACCGACGGCTGGGCAATCGGCGGTCCATGGTACAGCACAATGACTGGACTTTCCACTAGCATCACTTATCACATCCGCGCTTATGCCACCAACAGCATGGGCACTTCCTACGGTAGCGATGTGACGTGCACGACGCTGGCTGGTCCGATGTCCGGCACCCTCTCTCCCGCAACTTCCGCTTGCACTATCGCATCGGGGGCCAGCAGCTGTAGCATAAATCTAAATTGGAGCATAACCAATCCTCAAGCAACCCCGACCGCCATCACTGCGAACGGAATGACCAACGTAAATGTTACTAATACTTTAACCACTCCCCAGTCAGGCACTCAATCTTTAACCGTCCCGTATTCCAGCCGAATCTTCTACCTTTACAACAATGCCATTGAACTTGATTCAGCCACCGCGACATCTAGTTGTATTACTGGTTCCACTTGGAACGGAAGCGCTTGCGCGTTAAATTTCTACACTGTTACTCCTAGCGCCGGTGCCGGCGGAACAATTTCCCCTAGCACTCCGCAATCCGTAAACTATGGTTCAACTACAACTTTTACAATTACTCCCAATGCTGGTTATTCAATATCTGTTCCGGTTGGGGGAACATGCGGGGGAACACTTGCCGGCAATACTTACACCACTGCGGCAATTACCGCTAATTGCACAGTTGTTGCTTCATTTACAATTGGCACAAATATTCTTACTGTCTCCAAATCCGGCACCGGTTCGGGAATCGTCGCTTCCAGTCCGGTCGGCATTAATTGTGGGGCAACTTGTTCTTACGCATTCGACTACGGAACTTTAGTTACTCTAACCCCTACCCCCGATACTGGTTCATCATTCTCCAGCTGGAGCGGAGATGCGGACTGCACTGACGGTTCGGTTACGATGAATGCTTCCCAAAGTTGCGCGGCGACATTTGCTCTGAATTCTTACACTGTTTCCACTTCAGCTACCAGCGGAGGCGCCGTTACTCCGTCTTCCAGGATAGGAATTCCTTACGGTTCAACCACGACTTTCACCATAACTCCGAATGCGGGATATACAGCCCTAGCTTCTGGATGTAATGGTAGTCCAACTTATCCTGAAAGCGCTGCTTACATCTACACGACCGGGGCGATTGCCGGGAACTGCACAGTATCAGTGATATTTACTTCTGGCACTCTTACTGCCAACCCAACTTCCTGCACCATTACGTCCGGGCAAAACAGCTGCAATGTTGATCTTAGCTGGACAGTGATAAATCGTCCTCCAGCCAAAGATGGAACATGGATGTATGGGACAGGAATGAGCACTGTGAATTTGGGAGTGAACGCCAATTCCGGTACCCAATCTTTTTCCGTACCTTATAACAGCAGAACTTTTACTCTCACAATAGGCGAGAGAATATCACCCCAGGTGCTTGTTGATCTGGCCGAAATCACGGTCTCCGCTGCCTGCGCTGCCGGTACTACCTGGAACGGAACTATCTGTGCACCTAACTCCTACACTGTTACCGGCGCTGCCGGTGCCGGCGGAACAATTTCTCCGGCTACTCAAACAGTCAGCCACGGTTCCGCCACGACTTTCACACTTTCACCATCACTCCGAATGCTGGGTATGCGACTGTTGTTCCGATCGGAGGCACTTGTCCCGCCGGGACGCTTGTAGACACCACTTATACGACTGGATTGATTACCTCAAACTGCACGGTGTCGGCCACATTTACTTTGAACTCCTACACTGTCACTCCTAGCGCCGGAGCGGGGGGTTCTATCTCGCCAAATACTCCGCAAACGGTTAACTACGGTTCCACAAAATCCTTCACTATTACTCCGGACGCAGGTAAATACATATCTTCGATCGGAGGCACTTGTCCCGCCGGGACGCTTGTCGGTAGTACATACACAACCGGTGCAATTACCGGCAACTGTACCGTTTCCGTTACCTTTATGTCCGGTACGATTATTTCCGATCCTGTCTCCTGCACAATTCCTTCCGGGGCCGGCAGCTGCAACGTAACCCTCACTTGGAACACAGTAAATCCTGTCGGTACTTCAGCTGTAACTGCTGTTGGAATGACAAATGTGAATGGAAATTCAGGCAGCCAACCTTTTGCCGTACCGTACAGCAGCAGGATTTTTTATCTCTACAATAATTCAGAACTTCTTGGTCAAGTTACCGCGACTTCCAGTTGTATTTCCGGTACCACTTGGACCGGCAGTGCTTGTAATTCTGCTGTTGACGGTGGTTGGAGCGACTGGAGCACGTGCGGATTGTGTTGGTCCATCGACTCAAACTTGCACCGCGGCTGCCTGTCCTTCTGGTTCCATCTCTGCTTCTTCTTGTACTATTTCCGGAGGCGCTTCCACCTGTAACTCATCAGTGGCTTGGACTACCGCGGATCTTACTGCCGGGAACACAGAAGTTACAAGAAATAATCCAAATGGCACTCATATTTCTTACAGCACATCCGGCAACATTAACAATACCGTTCTCTACGGAGCAAGCACTTTCTTCCTCTATCATAATATCAACGGTACTCCTACTATTCTTGATTCCGCAAACATAAATGCTTCTTGTGCCTCAGGTACCAAATGGAATGGCAGCATGTGTCAGGTTACCTCATCAATGTCTGGCACCCTTGTGCCGTCGGTTGATTCTTGCACCATTACCGAAGGGCAGAGTTCTTGTAATATAAACTTTACCTGGAACACAGTAAATCCCGTCAGTACTTCTGCCGTGACATCCGATTATCCCAGCGTTAATACTATAATTGCCAATGGGAATTCGGGCAGTCAATCGGTCCTCATTCCTTTCAGTTACAGAAATCTTTATCTTTACAACAATGCGATTGAACTGGCCCGCAGTACTGTTACCGCTAGTTGTGCATCTGGTACATCTTGGGACGGGGCTCAATGTGTTGCTGTTATTGCTTGTGAAATACCCCCCGAACCTTCTTGCCAAGATCCGGCGGCTAATAATGCAGGAGGTCCACTTCCTTGCACTTATGATGCCGGCTGCAGTGAACCCGGTTGTGTTGATATTTCCGCTGATAAGACGGCGATAGTTTCAGGCGATTCAGCGGTACTTACTTGGATTGGAGAAGGGTATTGTACAGGCACGAATTTTGACAATGGAGGACTTCCTTCCGGCAGTACAACCGTCAGTCCTACCGCAACCACTACCTATACATTTACCTGTGGCAGTCAGTCGGATCAAGTAACAATTACGGTTAATAAAAAACCGATATTTGAAGAAAACTAGCAAAAAAATCCCCCGTTCGGGGGATTTTTTTGCTATACTATAAGCTGATGCAAATGAACGAGGAACAATTAAAGAAATTTATTTTGGAATCCGGGCTGGTCTCTAAAGCGGACTTTGAAGAGGTGTCTAAAAAAGCCGAAGAAAAAAAGCAGAAAGTCGGGAATATTCTGCTTTCCGAAGGGAAAATATCCGAAGCGGATCTGAAGAGGATAGAAGCTCATGTTTTGGGCATACCCTTCGTTGATTTGGCCAGCCAAAAGATAGATTTTTCCGTGCTTTCCCTCATTCCCGAGCCGATAGCGCGCAATTATAATATTGTCGCCTATAAAAAAAGCGAGAATAGTTTGGAAGTGGCGATGTTGGACGTTGACGATCTGCCGGTAATCGATTTTATCAAAAAACGTTCTGGGTTGAAAATTCTGCCCCGGCTGACAGATACTTCCTCCATCCGATTTGTTCTTGTGCAGTACCGGCAAAGCCTGACGGCCGAGTTCCAAAACATTATTCAAAAAGAATCAACCTCGCTCAAGGTTTTTTCCAAAGAGGAAGGAGAAAAATCTGAAACCGAGCTGAAAGAAATGGCGGAAGATTTACCGGTGGTAAAAATTGTTGACTCCCTGATTTTTCACGCCATCTTGCAGAATGCATCCGATATCCACATTGAACCCGGGGAAAAAGAACTGACAGTGCGCTACCGGATAGATGGCATTTTGCACGATGCGATGGTTTTGGATAAAAATGCCGGCGCTGGCATAACTGCCCGGGTTAAAGTGCTGTCTAATTTGAAGCTGGATGAAAAAAGATTGCCTCAAGACGGCAGATTTAAGATAGAACAGAATGGAGAAAAAATTTCTTTCCGCGTTTCTACCCTGCCAACTTTCTTCGGAGAAAAAACGGTTATCAGAATTTTAAAAGAAAACGCGCATGGTTTTTCTTTGGAAACTCTCGGTTTCCACGGGGAGGGGCTAGAGCGGATCCACAGTTCTTTAAAACTTAAAACCGGAATGGTACTGGCTACCGGACCGACCGGAAGCGGAAAAACGACCACTCTTTATACTATGCTTGATATTTTAAACAGACCAGAAGTTAACATTTCCACTGTAGAAGATCCAATCGAATATCAAATGCCAAGGGTTAATCAAACGCAGGTCAAACCGGAGATCGGACTGACTTTTGCCAACGGACTTCGCTCGCTTTTGCGTCAGGATCCGGACATAGTGATGGTGGGGGAAATCCGCGACGGCGAGACGGCGGGGTTGGCGATTAACGCTTCGCTGACCGGGCACCTGGTTTTGTCGACTATCCACACCAATTCCGCGGCCGGGGCTATTCCCAGATTGATAGATATGGGGGCTGAGCCTTTTTTGATAACCGCAACCGTCAAAATGATTATCGCGCAAAGGTTGGTGCGCAAACTTACTCCCAATAAAGAAAAATATTTTTTGTCGCCGGCAGAAATAAAAAATCTCGGAAAAGTTGTTGACCTGGACAGAATGCTTGAATTTTTAAAGGTTGAAAAAATCGTGGGAGCGAAAGATACATGGGATAAAATCCCTTTTTATAAACCGGTCAAAAGCAGTGAATTTGAAGACGGCTATTCGGGACGGGTCGGAATGCATGAAGTGCTGAAAGTCACGTCTACCCTTAAAGAAATGATTATTAAAGGCAGTTCGCAGGACGATATGGAAGCGCAGGCGAAAAAAGAGGGGATGATGACAATGATTGAGGATGGAATTTTCCAGACGGTATTGGGCGTGACCACTCTGGAGGAGGTATTTCGCGTTGTTTCCGAATAAAAACAGCTATGCTTTTTTCTTATAGCGCAAAATCAAAAACAGGTGAAATTTCCGAAGGCGTACTGGAAGCTCCCGATCGTTTTTCTTTGGCTCGGGATATTCGGTCTCGCGGTGATATCCCGCTGTCGATTACGGAAAAGAGCGAAAATCTTGTCGGGAAATTCTCGATATTGCCAAATTTTTTTTCCAGAGTAAGCGTCAGCGAGCAGATTATTCTGACAAAAAATTTAAGTGAGATGATCAGAGCCGGGCTTTCGCTTTCCCGGGCCCTGTCGGTTCTAAAAAAACAGACCAAGAATCCGGCGCTGAGCAAGATTCTGGTATCCTTAAGCGGCGACATAAACGCCGGCGAGACGCTTTCCCAGGGTCTTGCAAAATTTCCCGCCGTTTTCTCGAAGCTTTTTACCTCAATGACCCGGGCCGGTGAAGAATCCGGCAATCTAGCCGGCGCGCTTTCCGACATCGGAATGAATTTAGAGAAATCAAATTCTTTGACTAAAAAAATACGCGGAGCGCTTATCTATCCCGGAGTGATTTTTTCCGCGATGATTATAATCGGTGTTCTGATGTTCGCTTTCGTGGTGTACTTTTAAAGAACTGGGCGTCGTTTTGCCGCTTTCCACCCGTATTATTGTCTGGCTGGGCAACTTTTTCTCCAATAATTTGATATTAACTTTTGTCGCGATAATCGGCATTTTTCTTGGCCTCTTCGCGCTTTTCCGCGCTAAATTTATGGCAAAGTATATTGATTTTGCCATTATTAAAATTCCGATAATCGGCAACTTAGCAAAAGAATTAAATACCGCTAGGACCGCCCGCTCGATGTCCTCACTCTTGCTTTCCGGCGTTTCCATAACGCGGGCGGCGGAAATAACCGAAGATGTGGTACAAAATATTTATTATAAAAAGGTCTTGAGAGAAGCGAGAGAAGTGGTGGAAAAAGGCGCTTCCTTTTCCAAAGTGTTTGAAGCGAACCCCAAACTTTATCCGGTAATGATGTCGGAAATGATAGAAGTGGGGGAGGAAACCGGAAAATTATCCGATATGTTGCTGCAGATTGCCTTATTTTATGAGGAAGAAATTGAAAACAAGACAAAAAACCTATCCACGATTATCGAACCCATCCTAATGATTTTCATCGGCGCCGCGGTCGGATTTTTTGCCATTTCAATGATTTCGCCGCTATATTCGATTTTAGGAAGTATATAATAATATTATGATTAATCATTATAAACGGGGGATGACTATTGTCGAATTATTGGTGGTGATTGCCGTGCTTGGCATAATCTTTTCAATCGTTCTTCCGCAGTTTTCGAAGACACGGGAAATGCAAACACAGAAAAGCGCGGTCGGTGACGTTTTGTCCGTCCTGGAAAGGGCCAGATCTCAAACACTGGCATCCGTCGACTCTTCGGAATACGGTGTGCGTTTTCAATCGGATCGGGTTATAATTTTTAAAGGCAAGATTTTTTCTGTCGATGATGTAAACAATCAAACGATAAATATTACAGCACCCGCGAATATTTCCAATGTTACCTTGGGGGGGATCAGCGGGGATTCCGGGGATATGTATTTTAATCGTCTTTCTGGAATGCCGAGCAAGACAGGCACTGTCACCGTTTCCACAACTTCTTATTCCAAAATAATTACGATCTCCGCTACCGGCGCTTCCAGCGTAAATTAGTCTCCAAGCTTATTTATTGAAATGAAAAAAAATATTAAAAATCGCGGATTTATGGTAATTGAAATATTGGTGGCTGTTTCGATTATCACCGTTTCCATCCTGGCCGCGATGGCGGTTTCCCAAAAATCCATTTATGTTTCGAGGCAAGCTCTTCATGCGACCCAAGCGTCATTTTTGCTGGAAGAAGGGGCGGAAGCCGTGCGCATATCTAGAGACAACGCCTGGGCCAATATTTCTTCTCTGGTTGTCGATATAAATTATTATCCGACTTTCTCCGCCGGCACATGGATGTTGTTGGAAACGCCCAATACTGTAGGTATTTTCACTCGTACCGTCAGCATAACAAACGTAAATCGCGACAATATCACTAAAGATATCGAGGAGAACGGTGCCGACGACCCCGGAACAAAATTAGTTACCGTTACCGTATCTTGGCCGGAAGGAGGGGTCACGGTAACCAAAACCCTGCGGTTTTATGTAATGGATATTTTTTCTTAAATAAAATCATGATAAAAATTTGCAAAAAAAATAAACAGAACAAAGGTTATGCCATACTGGATGGAAATATTATGGAGAGAATATCGCGGGAAGTCAGGTCCTCTTACGACATCAACACGATCAGCGCGAATAATTTGAAGCTCAATACCAAAGATAGTGGGGGAGCCGATAAGACAATAGAATTTTTGCTTTCAGGCTCCGATATTCGGCTTTTGGAGAATGATATCCTCACCGGTAATTTGAATGCGTCGGACGTGACTATTTCCGATCTGGCCTTTACCCAGATAACCACTCCCAAAGGGAAAGCGGTGAAAATATTTTTTACCGTCAAGTCTGCCAGCGATACCCTGAACCGTACGCAGGATTTTTACAATACAATTGTTTTGAGGGGAAATTATCAATAATGTCCGGAACAGTTTTAACGAATTACATGAAGAGAAATTTCAATAAAACAAAAAGGAATAGAGGTGCCGCTATGTTGATATCTGTTATTTTCTTTCTTTTTATTTCCTTGGCTATAATTTCCGGACTGGTGTCGCCCACGGTTCGCGAATTTAAAAATGCCAACGTGAATTTAAATTCAAAAAGATCGGAGTCGGGGAACGAAGACGCGTACTTCAGGTTGAAAAATGCGAAACCGATAAGTTCTCCGACTTCCATAACCCTTGATGAAAATACCGTCATGACGACCATTACCGATTCCGGCTATAACGAAAAAACCATTACTTCTCTAGGTAACATAAATTCCTACCAGAGAAAAAGTGAACTTGTATTGGATACCGGAGACGGGGTTTCTTTCAGTTATGGCATTCAGGCCGGCGTTGGCGGTTTTGAACTCGGCAATGCGGTGGTCAATGGCAATGTTTATTCCAACGGGACCATAGAAGGGGCCAATGGTGCCACCATTACCGGATCCGCGTTTTCTGCCGGGGCTTCCGGTCTTATCAATAACATCGACATAGGGACAGCAGGTATAGGCGATGCCCGAGCTCATAACGTCATTGATTCTACTATTGCCGGCAATCTTTATTGTCAAACCGGTACCGGCAACGATAAATCTTGCGATACATCGCAGTCCGATCCTGTCGCAATTGATATGCCCATCACCCAAGTCATGATTGACAAGTGGAAAGCTGATGCCAACATAAACGGGGATCCGATTGAAGGGGACCTGACTATTTCGGAAGCAACTACCTTAGGTTCTAAAAAAATCACCGGTAATTTGGCCATTAACGCCGATTTGACCATTACCGGCACTATTTATGTGGTTGGAAATATTACTACCAACAATGGCGCCCACGTTTCTTTAAGCAGTTCCTACGGGGCCACAGGGGGTATCATTATTACCGATGGACGGGTGACTTTGAACAACCTCGTTGAATTTTTCGGTTCTGGTAGTGAAGGGTCCTATGTATTGCTGGCAACAACCAGCTCTTGCCCTTCCGGATGTTCCGGTGCAAACGCTTTGGAGATTTTGAACAATGTCGGTGCCATACTGGTAAATGCCCAGAACGGCACGGTGCATCTCAATAACAATGTCGAATTGAACGAAGTGGTGGGGAATAAGATTATTGTAGATAACAGCGCGGAGGTGAATTATTTGTCCGGTTTAGCCAGCACACTTTTTACCTCCGGACCTACCGGCGGATGGAATATTAAAAGTTGGAAGGAAGTTGAATAAATGTATGAGAAAAAAAATAATTATCGGCAATTGGAAAATGAATCCGCTTACCTTGAAAGAAGCGGAAAAGTTATTCGGGGCGATAGCAAAAAATGTTTCCCGGCTTAAAAAAACAGAGATAATCGTCTGCCCACCGTTTTTGTACTTGGAAGAATTGAAAAAATTGTCCAGAAAAATATCTCTGGGCGCACAGGACGCTTTTTGGGGCGAGGTGGGAGCTTTTACTGGAGAGATATCCGGACAAATGCTTTATGATGCCGGCGTCAGATATGTCATTCTGGGGCACTCGGAACGGCGTGCCCTGGGGGAGAACAATGGGAGTATCAATAAAAAAATAAAATCGTCGCTAGCGGCGGGACTTCGACCTATCTTGTGCGTGGGAGAAAATATGCGCGATGAGAATCATGAATATTTCGGCTTGGTTAAGACACAGCTAGAAGAATGCCTGGCCGGGATTTCCAGAGATTCGGTTTCAAAAATAATTGTCGCCTACGAGCCGGTCTGGGCGATTTCGAGCACCCCCGGTCGCAAGGACGCCACCCCCGAGGATTCCAAAGAGATGGCTATTTTCATCCGCAAAATTCTTTCCGACAAATTCGGCGGGGAGGCATCCAAAATGAGGATTATTTACGGCGGTTCGGTTAACGACAAAGACGCCGAGGGCTTTTTGAAAAATGGGGGCGTGGATGGACTGCTGCCCGGCCGGGCTTCTTTGGATGCGAAAAAGTTTTCAGAGATTGTAACAATAGCTGAAAAAATATGATGAAGCTCAAAACCTTAGACAGCGTTGATTTGACCGGCAAAACCATTCTTTATCGCGCGCCTTACGATATTGAAGTAAAGGAGGTAAATGGAGTGCTCCAAGTTGCCGATGACTCGCGCATTAAGGCGACACTTCCAACCCTGCAATATTTATTGAAAGAAAATTGCAAAATCATAATTCTTACGTATGTCGGTCGCCCCGACGGCCATATCGTGGAGAAACTTAGCACTGGCCCGCACGCCCGAAAACTTTCCGAACTTTTGAATTATCCGGTTGGAAAAGTAAATGACTGCATCGGTTCCTCGGTTGAAGAAAAGATTTCTCAAATGAACCCCGGAGACATTTTAATGTTGGAGAACGTGAGATTTCACAGTGAAGAAATGACCGACGATGACGAATTTGCCAAAAAGCTCTGCCGGGGCAAAGATTTGATTGTTTTTGACGGGTTTCCGCAGGCGCACAGAATGCATTCTTCCACCACCGGCATCGAACGGCATTTGCCGTCCGTGGCTGGACTTTATCTTCAAAGTGAGGTTGAGATGTTATCCAACCTTCTGGAAAACCCGACGAGGCCGCTTACGGTAATTATCGGCGGAGCGAAGATTTCCGACAAAGTGGAAGCTATTCGAAATTTGTTACACATAGCGGACACTGTCTTGGTCGGCGGAGCGGTGGCAAATATTTTTTTGAAATCACAAGGACGCATGATAGGGTCGTCTTTTGTTGAAGACGTTTTTGTGGATAAAATTAAGCGTGAAAAAAAAGATTGGGTGGAGAGCGCGCGAGATATCTTAAAACAAGCCGAATCGTTGGGTAAAAGAATTATAATTCCCGGGGATCTCATTATTTCGGACGGCGTATCGGAGAAAATTATAACTACCGAAGAAATTCCTCTAGGATGGGAGGCGCTTGATATCGGGCCGAAAACGCAGAAAGAATTCTCCGATATTATCAATCGTTCTCAAACCATTTTTATCAACGGCCCGATGGGCAAATTTGAAGACGAAAAATTCGCGCAAGGTTCAAAAGCCGTGTTTGATGCCATGAAAAATTCCAAAGGAGAGACTATTATCGCCGGCGGGGACACTATCGATGTCGCGCGGAGATACGGAAATTTAAATGACTACTCGCATGTCAGCTTGGCGGGTGGTGCCACTTTGGAATTTTTGGCGGGGAAAGAACTCCCGGCACTCAAGGCGCTTACGCAATAGCCTCTTTAATCTTTTTGGTTATTACTTCTTCCTGCCCTTTTTTGTATTCTTTGGTAGGAAAATTACGGAAATTATCCCCATAATGTCTTGGTATCAAATGGATATGAAAATGCGGAATTTCATTTCCAACCACAGACATTTGTACATAATCGCAGGGAAGCCCTTTTTTAAGCGCTAACATCATTTTTTTTGTAAGTTTAAATATTTTGGAAATTATTTCGTCATCCGCTTCCTGCATCCAAATAATGTGCTTTTTTGGAATAATAAGCAAATGTCCGTCAGAGACCGGCTTGATGTCGAGAAAAACAGAAAATTTTTCGTCTTCATAAACTTTTGCGCTGAGTATTTCTCCCTTCGAAATTTTGCAAAAAATACATTCCTGTTCCATGCTATAATTCTAACATATATGCAGAAATACGGAGAATTATTAAGGATGCTTTTAGAGAAAAGGGGAATTTCCGATTCAGGTCAAGCCGAATTTTTTTTGAATCCGGATTATAAGCGGGATTTTCACGACCCTTTTTTGATGAGGGATATGGAAAAAGCCTGCGTCAGAATATTTGAGGCGATCGAGGCAAAAGAAAAGACAATAATTTATGCTGATTATGACTGTGATGGCATACCCGGGGCGGTGATTTTAAAAGATTTGTTTGAATTGCTGGGATATAAAAATTACGAGATTTATATACCTCAAAGAAACTCCGAGGGATATGGACTTAATCTCGATGCGATAAAACAGTTCGGCGATGCCAGAACCAAACTGCTCTTAACAGTTGATCTGGGAATTACCGCAGTGGCGGAAGTGACTCAAGCGGAAGTTTTAGGCATGGACGTTATAATTACCGATCACCACTTGCCCATCCGAAGCCTTGGCGAAGGAGGGCTTACTTCCTTTGATTTGCCCCATGCTTTTGCCATTTTAAATCCCAAAATAGATGATTACCCTGAAAAAATGTTGTGCGGAGCGGGGGTTGTTTTCAAATTAGCGCAGGGTTTTGTAAAAAAATACGGGGAATACTTCAAAATCAAAGAAGGAGCGGAAAAATGGATGCTGGATATGGCGGGGTTGGCGACGCTCTCCGATATGGTTCCTTTGACGGGCGAGAATCGAGCTATGGCGTATTTCGGTATGAAGGTTCTGAAAAAGTCTCCCCGCCCGGGCTTGCAAAAACTTCTAGCCAAAATGAATATTGATCAGAGACATTTGTCGGAGGACGATATCGGTTTTATGATTGCGCCTAGATTAAACGCTGCCTCCCGCATGGATGATCCAATGCGGGCTTATGAAGTTCTAGCGACCGAAGATGAAGCGGAAGCCGGCGCTCTCTCGGATCATCTTTCAAAAATAAACGACGAGAGGAAGACCATTGTTACTTCCATTATGCGTGAAGTGCACAAGAAATTTGAAACACACGAGCAAAAAGAGGTGATAGTAATAGGCAATCCCAAATGGCGAATCGGCGTTTTGGGGCTGGTGGCTGGAAAATTATCGGATGAGCACCAAAAGCCCGTTTTTGTCTGGGGCAAAGACGAGAATGATTGCATCAAGGGTTCTTGCCGGAGCGATGGCTCGGTCTCGGTGGTGGAACTTATGACCGAGACGCGCGAATCTTTTATAGAATTCGGCGGCCACGAGCTCGCAGGGGGGTTCACGGTGCACAGTGAAAAAATTCATTTTCTGGAGGAAGCCCTGTCTCTTTCTTTCAAAAAAGTTAAAAAAGATCCTTCACTTAGTTCAGGGCAGGAAAATAATTATGACATCAAGTCCGACCTTTCCGCGGTAAATATGAAGAATTGGCGCGAGATAGAAAAAATGTCGCCTTTCGGACTGGGTAATCATAAGCCCGCCTTTCTCTTTCCTAACGTCAAGATAGAAAAAATAAAAAAGTTCGGGAAAAACGGTTCGGGCGAACACCTGGAAATCAGTTTTTCCGATGCATCCGGGGAGGCCAAAGCTGTTTCTTTTTTCTCCAACCATGATTCTTTTGAAAAAACTTTATCCGAGGGAGTTAGCGCAAATTTGCTCGCCACCTTTGATCTCTCGAGATTCGGGGGAAGAGAACAGCTAAGATTGAGGGTAGTTGATATAATATGATTATGAAAAAAAATGCAATAAAAATTTATACTGACGGCGCGGCCAGAGGGAATCCGGGGCCGGCGGGTTGGGGAGTGGTTTTTCTAGCTGATAAAAAGATTTTTGAATTGGGCGGAAGAGCAGATTATGCAACCAACAATCAGATGGAGCTGACCGCGCCGATAGAAGCGCTGAAGTATATTAAAAAACATAAGTTAAATGCTCATGTAGAAATTATTTCCGATTCAAAATACGTGATTTTAGGAATTACTGAGTGGATTTTTAATTGGGAGAGGAACGGATGGCGAAATGCCGCCAAGAAGCCGGTTTTGAACCGCGAACTCTGGGAAGAATTGTATAAATTGACGCAGGAGCTAAAACCAAAATGGGATTATGTCGAGGGGCACAACGGCGACAAATATAACGAACGCGCGGACGAAATCGCCACCAGTTTTGCGGATGATATGCCGGTGAAACTTAGAAAATAAAATGTTTCAAGCAACAGAAAACAAAATAAGTAAAAACATTATGGTGTCGTTAGTTCGAATTGTGATAAATTATGTTAAATATTTTTTTCTCACTGGGTCGGTTTTCTTTTCCTTGGCAGTATTAATGTTTGTTGTTTTAAATAAAAATCCTGATTTTTCCTTTGAATTTATGAAATATTTTTCATTTATCGATCCGGCCTATAAAACAGGTAATTTTGTAATTAATTTAGGTGATGTTATGAATATATTTTTAATATTATCTCTTGTTATGATGCTAGTTATTAACTTTTTGAAAATGTTAATGAAAAAAATATTTAGTTTTAGTTTGTATTTTTCTACAAGAACAAAATTTACTGTTCTTTTTACGATTATAACTCTTGCCTATGTTATTGCTGTAATTTTTATTACACAAAATGATAGTTTAGATAAGGGGTTGTATTTTATATTTGCAATTTTTTATGTTCTCAATCTAATATTTATGGTTTTATACTTATTGATGGAAAAAGTAATGAATTATTTTAATAAAATATAGGATTTATATAATTTTATGGACGAAAATCCTTTTAGAAAACAAGAACAATTGGCCGTAAGAATAGAAATAGCCAAACCCGAAGATTGGGAGGCCTATAAAAAAATTAGACTTGAATCGATTACTGGGAAAGATGCAGAAATGTTTGGACCTAAAGGAGTTGCTAGGGATAGAAATAAAAGTGATCAAGAGTGGCAAGAAGATCTTTCTCGGTCCGAAAATATGTTTACTGTGTTGTCGTGGAGTGGTTCTGAGGTGGTTGGTATGGGCGCTGCCCGCGAGAAGGAAGAAAAAAGATTTTGGCACATGGGTTCTGCTTATGTAAAACCAGAATTTCGCGGTGGCGCTGGAAGAAAAATGCTTGCATTTATTATTCGCAAGATTTTTGACAGGGGTGGTTCTAAGGTGGAAGTTGGAGTGAAACCGGGTAATGAAAGATCTATGCGCCTTTGTAAATCACTTGGTTTCAAAAAAGTTGGTATGTCTGATGGTTGGCAGATGTTGGAGTTGAGTTTAGCGGACGGAGAGGCAATTAAGAGAATTCAGGATATTCTAAATGCAAGGTAGAATTCCCTTGTTAATTATTTTGATAAGAAGTAAAATATAAATATGGTCAATCAACAACTGCTTGATTATATCAAGCAACAGCTCGAGAAAAATATTAGCAAGGAACAAATTAAAAGCGCTCTAATGTCAAATGGCTGGGATGCCGCGGACGTCGAAGAAGGTTTTACCGTCGCCGGGCCAAGGTTTTCGGGAATACCTTCCGCGACCCCGCCGCCGCCGACAACCCCAAATGTCAGACCGATACCAAACATGATAAATCCTGTAATAACTCCCATTGCGCAGCCGGCGTCAAATGTTATAAATCCCGTTGCAACACCCAATATCCAACCGGCAGCCAGTTCTATAAATCCCTCTGCGATGCCCATTTCCTATGCCGGTTTTTGGCTTCGTGTTTCTGCTGCATTGATTGACCAAATTATTCTTGCCAACATTTCTCTTATCTTTTTTCTGTTATTATTTTTTGGTTTTTTTTCCAAAAATGGCCAATTAATGTCTAATAGTGAGGAAATTATATTATACATTTTTCTTACCATTTTGGTGATTATCTATTTTCCTTTTATGGAATCGCGCGGAGGGGCCACTTTGGGTAAAAAGATTTTTGGTATAAAAGTTTTAAAAGAAAATGGGGAACCTGTAAAATTTTTTAGGTCTTTGGTACGCAATCTTTTTAAATATTTGATATCAATTGGTTTTGTTTCTGCAGCATTTACAGAAAAAAATCAAGCACTTTATGATTTTTTTGCTAGTTGTATAGTGGTGAGAAGCAGAACAGTAAGAGTAGGAAAAATTTGGGCGATAATCATTCTCCTTATGATTATGGATTTTCTTCTTTCACTTGCTCTTATGTTTTTTGTTTTAGGCATACCATTTATTTTGATGTTTTTCTCTCCTTTCAAGGGAGATATTCCAAATCCATCCAATCAAAATAATATTCAGTTTGAAAATAATGGAGACAATGTTAATCCTTCTCCAGTCGCTACATTTACTCCCCTAAGTGTACAGGAGTATGACACATATTTTTCAAAACCAATCGCAGGCCTGGACAACGAAAGCGATTATAGAAAAGCGTATACTTACGTGGGTCCTGCCTTAATAGCGTTTGATATTTTTGGGGAACTTAATGTTGTCTTGCCAATTATTCCAAACTTAGAGAATAACAGAGATTATATATGGATTGATCTGACCAGCGTTGTATCCAAAACCGATAAGGAAATTTTAGACCGCGAGAGTATTTTTGAAAAAAACCTTTTATCTAAAAGTTTAAGTTTATCAAAACACTTGTCAAAACACTCTCCCCCTATTGAATATCTTTCTGGTTCCCGCCAAATACGTCTCATTGATGGGTTTGTATCTGATGTCCAAAAAATCACAGGCACACTCTTCTTCAAAATTCCCCTTGATTCAGAAAATTCCATAAATTTTTACGAGAAATCGTATCCTTTTGTAATAAATATGTAATAAACAAGGAAAAGTAATTTTCTAAATGCGTGACAGAATTTTTTATGTAATTTGCTTCGGGTTTTTGGCAGGTGTGCTTCTGCGCTCTTTTGTTGTTGTAAATATTTATTTAATTTTCTGGCTTGGTTTTGTCGCTCTAATTTTATTTTTATTTCATTATTTTATCTTAAAAAATAAATGGGGGATTATTGCCTCTATTTTTGTTTTGGCTTTTTCTTTTGGAATTTTTAGATTTAATGTGGTTGATGTACCAAGCCCCGCCGTTTTTGAGTCGCAAGTTGGCCAAAAAGTAAGTTTATCCGGAGAAATTGCGGATGAACCGAGCATTAAGGAAAACAGCCAGCAGTTGACCGTTCTTCTGGCTGATAAAACAAAAATTTTACTGTCCGTTAATCTGGATAGAGATTATAAATACGGAGACGAAGTAGATTTTTCCGGTGTTTTGAAAAAGCCGGAGAATTTTATTACCGATACCGGCAAGGAATTTGACTACGTAAATTATCTGCGCAAGGACGGGATTTTGTACGTGATGGGCTATCCGAAAATCGAAATTGTCTCTCGCAGCAACGGCAACAAAATTCAAAGCACCCTTTTTCTCATTAAAGAAAAATTTCTGGAAAAAATGAATTTTGCCGTGGCGGCTCCGGAGAATCTTCTCATGGGCGGGCTCATTCTAGGGGAAAAATCCGCTTTTAGTCCGGAACTTCGGCAGGATTTTGTGAATACCAGCACTATCCATATCGTCGCGCTCTCCGGATACAACATAACAATCGTGGCCGAATGGTTTATGAAATTATTCGCCCAAATTCCTTATGCGCCGAAAAATTTTGGCATCGGGGCGGGTATTTTGGCAATCTTCCTTTTTATCATAATGACCGGCGGAAGCTCGACGGCCATCCGCGCGGGCATTATGGCGACTTTGGCGCTCGTCGCCCGCGCGACCGGAAGAAATTATGACGTCGCGCGAGCGCTGGTTTTAGCCGCCGTATTTATGGTCGTTCTCAACCCGTTCGTGCTCGCTTATGATGTTTCTTTTCAGCTTTCTTTTATCGCGACGATTGCGGTCATATTCTTCGCGCCCAGAATTGAAAAATATTTTATGTGGGTTACGGAAAGTTTCGGTTTGCGGGATATAGTTTCAGTGACTACAGCCGCCTACATTTTTGTTTTCCCGTTTATTCTCTATAAAATGGGCAATTTTTCTCTCGTTGCCCTGCCGGCCAACATTTTGGTCTTGCCTTTCATTCCTTTTACGATGATGCTCGGCTTTCTGACCGGTTTCGCGGGACTCTTTTGGTATGGGCTCTCCGTGCCGGTTGGCTTCATCTCATATCTGTTTTTGCATTATGAGCTTGGCGTCATAGATTTCTTTGCCAACGTTCCCTTCGCCGCGTTTTCCCTCCCGAATTTTCCGCTGTTTTTGACGCTTCTTATATACGCCTATTTTATTTATCGGCTTTTTGGCAGAAATGTAAAAGAATTTTTCCAATTTGAACCTACTGCGCCTCTGTAAAATTTTTCTCAATTACTTCCCAATTCAGATTTTCAAAAAAATCCTCAATATACTGTTTTTTCCCGCTTGGTTGGTAATCAGCGACGAAAGCATGCTCCCACATATCAAGCGCGATAATCGGCGCGCAGTTTTGCAGTTGTCCCAAATGCTGCTCGTCCACCCAGGCATTCAATAATCTATTCTCTTTTTTATCAAAATAAAGCATGGCCCAGCCGATGCCCCGGGTTGTCGCGATTGATTTGAAACGGTTCAACCATAAATCAAAAGACCCCCATTCGGCCATGATTGCTTCCCTCAATTTACTTTTCTCATCCAAAGAGTATGCCCCGCCGGAGAGAGACTCGAAATATATCTCGTGATTGCGCATGCCGTTATATTCAAAACTGAAACGGCGATGGAGTTCGTTCACCACATAAGGGGCAAAAACATCCTGACTTGTATATCCCTCATATTCTGGAATTTTTTCCAAAACAGAATTCGCATTTTTTACATACCCCGTATAAAGTTTCAAATGTTCCTCGACATTTTTGGCCGAGATTCCCTTCAAGGGTCCAATATTAAATTTTAGTTCTTCAAATTTTTTCATCCCAGCGCCAAAATTTTAATTAATAATTTTTACCTTTATGCCCCGTAATCAAAAATTTAGTACGGAACAAGTGTGCTAGTATTGTAGCATGACGCAGGAAAGTAGGAAATATTACTTGCCCCTATGCTCTCTTTTGCTTCTCTCGGCGGTTATTTTTCTCATTAGCCTGGACTGGCGCGGTTCCCATCGGGGTTTTACCTTTGCTATGTTGGGCGTCGGCCAAGGCGACGCGCTTTTTATAGAAACGCCTTCCGGCACGCAGATTATGTTCGATACGGGACCCGCGCGCAAGATTTTAGGCCCGCTAGCGCGAGTGATGTCGCCGTTCGACCGGAGTATCGACGCGATTGTTATTACTAATCCGGACGCGGACCACATCGGCGGGTTTTTGGATATTTTGAAAAATTACAAAGTGGGTGCAGTTTTTGAGCCGGGCACTTTCAATGACACGAAAACGTTCCAAAACCTGAAAGAGGAAATAGAAAGGCGGGATATTCCGGACATTTTGGCAAAAAAGGGAATGAAACTTGATCTAGGCGGAGACGTTTTTATTGATATTTTATTTCCCGATCGGGATGTTTCGACCTGGGAGACGAATGAAGGTTCGATCGTGGCGCGATTGTCTTACGGCGATACGTCAATCATGCTTACGGGAGACGCTACAGCCAAAACCGAAAAAATAATTCTTGGAGAAAATTCTCCGGCGCAGCTGCAAAGTTATATTTTGAAAGTTGGGCACCACGGTTCCCGCTCCTCAACTTCTTTGGAGTTCTTAAACGCGGTTTCTCCGGCATACGCGCTCATTTCCGCCGGCAAAATTTTCAGGACGGATCTAGAGGGCAGCATAATAATGAAATGTGATACAATGAAGGGATGCGAGATAAAAAGGTAGAAAAAATGATAAAGGCGGAAGAAAAAAGGCAGAAAGAAGGTCTCGAGCTTATTCCTTCCGAGAACTATGTATCGGAAGATGTCCTAGAAGCCAACGGCTCAGTTTTCACCAATAAATATTCCGAAGGATATCCCGGCCGTCGATATTACGGCGGGCAGGAAAATACCGATGCGGTGGAGCGGCTGGCAATAGAACGTGTCTGTAAGCTGTTTAAATGCAAATTTGCCAACGTGCAGCCACTCTCGGGAGCTCCGGCGAATTTAGCCGTCTATTCAGCCCTTCTAAATCCCGGGGACACGATTTTGGGTATGGATTTGTCACACGGCGGGCACTTGACCCACGGGCATCCGATGACTCTTCCGGCTAAAATCTATAATTTTGTTCGATATAAGATGAAAAATCCGGATACGGGGGAGATTGACTACGAAGATTTGCGCCGGGTGGCCTTGGAGAAAAAACCGAAAATAATTCTAGCCGGTTTTTCTGCCTATTCGCGCAACTTGGATTACAAAAAATTCGTGGATATTGCCCATGAAGTAGGAGCTGTCACCGTGGCGGATATGGCGCACATTGCCGGATTAATTGCCGGCGGGGCGTTACGCAATCCTTTTGATGATGGCTTTGACGTAATCACTTCCACTACGCACAAGACGCTGCGCGGCCCGCGCGGAGGAATAATTTTGACCCGCGAGAGCGAGGAAATCGCCAAAAAAATTGATAAGACGGTTTTCCCGGGAATCCAGGGCGGTCCGCATATGCATACCATCGCTGCCAAGGCCGTTGCTTTTGGAGAGGCGATGACGCCGGCTTTCAAAAAATACGCGGGGCAAATTTTGAAAAATGCCAAAGCGATGGAAGAAGTTTTTCGAAAAAATAATATCCGCATGATTGGTGGGGGTACCGACAATCACTTGATTTTGGCAGATGTTTTCGGCTCTTTAGGTATAACTGGCAAAGAAGCGCAGACCGCGCTTGACGAGGTGGGCATAACCCTTAATATGAACGTGATTGCCGACGACACTAGAAAGCCACTAGATCCTTCCGGGATTAGGTTCGGCACGCCGGCGATAACGACGCGTGGGTTTAAGGAAAAAGAATGTGCCCGTGTCGCGGAGCTGATGATAAAAGTTTTGAAAAATAAAGACGATAAAAAAGTAAAGGAATTTGTGCATAAAGAAATAAAAAAACTGGCCAAAAAATTTCCAATACCTAAGAGATTTGTGTAAAGATTATGAACCTGAAAAATAAAATTGTTGTGATAACAGGGGGAACTAAAGGGCTGGGAAAAGCTCTCGCATCTCTGTTTTTAAATGAAAAGGCAAAAGTTGTTATCAGCGCGCGGTCAAAAAAAGAACTTCAGGAAACTAAAAAAGAACTAGGTATAGAGATTTGCGTGGGCGATGTCACAAAAGAAAAAGATATGCAAAAGCTGGCAAATTTTGCCGTAAAAAAATTTAAGAAAATAGATATATGGATAAATAATGCCGGTATTACTATGCCGTATTCTTCGATTGAAAAAATTAATGCGAAGCAAGCCCATAAAGTTATGGAAGTTAATTTTTTTGGAACATTTTTTGGCGCTCGATCGGCGATAAAGTATATGGCAAAACAAAAATACGGGACTATCGTAAATATCATTTCCATAAGATCTTTCGTCCCGCATCCTCGTTCTTTAGTTTATTCATCAAGTAAATGGGCGGCGCGAGGGTTTACAGAAGCCCTTCGCATGGCTCTCAAACCGAAAAATATTTCCGTCATTGCCGTGCACCCGGGGGGCATTAAAACTAACCTTTATGACAAGTTTAAACCTAGATTAAAACCTTCTGACTATGATAATCGGATGGAACCATTATATGTGGCAGAAAAAATTGTTCAGAATTTAAAACTAAAAACCCCCAAAAAAGAGATAATCATAAAAAAAGAAAATGGACTGAAAATTCACTTTACTTAACTAAAGTGAAGCAAAAAAAATGAAAATGTAAATTATGAATACCAAGATCACAACCTTTATATTTGACTGTTTTGGAGTTATTTGTTCGGAAGTGATTTGGAACTGGTATAGAGAAGAAAGAATGAAAAGGGGTTTTATCGACGAGGGTCTAAAAAGCGTGCTGAAAGAGTTCGATTTAGGGAAGCTTTCTAAACCTGGCCTTGTTGGATATTTTTTGAAATACGAGGGAATAAATTCAAGCAAAGAAAAATTACAGGAGAAAATTGATAGTTATTTTACAATAGATTATACAATAGTTAAAACAATACAAAAGTTAAAAAATAAAGGTTTTAAAACAGCGCTTTTGTCTAACGGTAATGCAGATTTTTTCAAAAGAAAAATATATACAACATATCCTAATTTTAAAAATCTTTTTGACGAAATCATTATTTCTTCCGAGGTTAAGATGGTAAAACCAGATAAGGAAATTTATCTGTATACTTTAAAGAAAGTCAATTCAAAACCAGAAGAAACTCTATTTATTGACGATAATAAAGAAAACATTGAAGTTATAGCTCCGCTGGGCATCAAAGGTTTTGTATATACTGACAGCAGTTCTTTTTCAGGTTATATAAAAAAATTAGGTATTGATTTAAAATAATATGGATCTGCAAGTTGGGGTGAAAATTTTATTGAAGAACGAGGAAGGAAAATATTTGGTAGTTCGTCGCTCAAACGAGGAGTACCCAGAAATCGGGGCGGAGTGGGATATTGTCGGCGGGAGGATAAATGCCGGATTTTCTCTGCTGGAAAATTTAAAAAGGGAGGTTTTGGAAGAGACCGGCCTCCAAATAAAATACGAACCGAAACTCATAACCGCCCAGGATATTATGAAAAAAGAAAAGCACATTGTCCGCCTGACCTATCTGGG
>Ga0076033_126_pt1 | contig 23162 bp, 22 predicted proteins | sample RifGroB1_FD_68109 | JGI IMG/M metagenome (GOLD analysis project Ga0076033, IMG submission 68109) | Parcubacteria (Nomurabacteria) bacterium GW2011_GWB1_43_7
ACCTTCCCTTCCGAATCAAAACTCCGCGAGATCTTGGAGCTCGGCAAGAATTACAATTTCCAAATCACTCTCTTTGAGCCGAAAGACCAAAAGATGACACTGGTATATTTGGAATAAAGTCAGTTAAATTATCTAATTATGGGTTACACACTTGTTGCTTTCACAGGTGCACGTTACATTCTCCCGAGGCTGAGCTTCTGATGGACACGGGCCACTCTTATCTTGGCATTTTTTCATAATTTCACCCACATATTCAGGAGTATTACATCCTCCTGTATACCAAATATATCTACAATCACTATTTACCTTACAAATATTATTTACCAAGTCACTCGAAGTTATTGTATTTGTTTTAACTATAATGAATGAATTATCACTTTCGTCTTCAGCTAAATTATCTCCTTCATAGCCACCAGAATACCCCGCGTAAATAACCACCTTATAATTTCCTTCTTTAATAATTGGCCTGGAAGAATTTGGATTCGGACAAGAACCGATTGTTGATGTAAAAGAAAACGAACCTGCTGATATTGGAACACTACCTAACCAGCATAATCTTCCTCCCCCATATTCATCTTGATTTTCAATTGATACATCTTGATAAAAAAGGCCCACGGATACCACTACGGGGTACTTTTTCCCTCCCTGTTCAAGATCAGGAAGAGAAGAATACTTCCATTTTATTGTTTGACTTTGTCCGCTTTTCCATGTCTCTCCCCCATTTGGCGAAAGGACGGTGATGGAAGGAGTAGAATTAGTATTATCAGAATTCACCACTGGAACATTTTGATTTTCCGCCGGTAGATAATCATCTTCTTGAATAGTATCCATACCGGATCTAAATAAGTTACCATCATCTATATTATTAGAACTCTTTCCTACATAATAAGCTACGCCACCAGCCAACAAGACAGCAACGATGGCGATTATAATCCCTATCCCCGCAAATCCTTTTTGATTTTTCATAAAATAAAATTTATTTAGTTTTTAATTCCACCCTATAAAACGAAAAGTCTTTAGAAGTTCGGTCGGATCTCCTCTTTGGGGCTGTCCGGAAAACTCATATCCAACATTACCTTGTTGAAACCAATAGATAACTTGTTTACTGAGAGTAAGATAAACCTTAAACTTTGTAACCCCTACAGTTTCCTCTCTATAAAAAGAATATTCGGGCAAATTATATTTAGCCCACCAAGACGCATCAGTCCAATATGTTAAGTGATTATAGTTAGGTAAAGTTATACTCACAGAAGGACCACCCTCAGATTTTTCTTCGAATGGAATATATCCACTTGGTAATTCCATTGTAAAGCCGTGATTTTTGTAGGTATAAGTAGCAGTAGAAGTCACGAGATTAAACCATCCGCTCTTTGTTGTTCTGGTTTTATTTCCATTGGAATCTAATTCTGTAAATATTATTTGGTATTTACCCAAAGGTAATCTAATAGAAGTGTTGCTTGTGCCACTACAGGAATTCGTTAAATTGCCAGCTATCCAATCAAATCTATATTCATCTACTATTTCAAATTCGGGACAGATTGTACCCATTTCCTTCCCCTGGCTATTTACGACGCCAAATATATGGAGGAGAGAATGATAATCAGAAACTTGAAATACTTTGCTAAAATTAATATGGTGTTTTGTGCCAATTTCTAAATTATCTCCTTCTTTAGGTAAAAATGCAGACAGAGAGGTATCAGTAATATTACTATTTGTGTTTGAAGTGTTGTTAGTATTATTTTGATTTCCTTGCGGTTGATAATCACTTTCAAATGTATCTTGCGGAGCAGGAGCTGAACTCTTCCCCGCGTAATACGCAACTCCTCCGACAACCAAAACAGCAACGATCGCAATCACAATGCCGATGTATTTTCTGTAAATATGTTTCAAACGCGTCCACGCCAAGTTTGGCATTGAGTTCTTCCAGTACTTTTTTCATTTCTCCAGCCTGAACAAGAATTAATTTCAAATCTTCATTTGAATATTTGCGCGTAGTGGTGCCATAAGCACCCTCTTGAAGATTTACCTTAGAGGGAATGTAATATTCAGATATAAAGGAACCAAAACGGGCGCGCAGGAGCCAATCTGCATCTTCTTTTGTTTTTACTTCTTTTGCCTCTTCTAAAATTGATTTAACAATATCCCTGAATAATTTTCCGGATTCCGTAATTTTTGATTCGTCAATTTCAACTTTTTGCACTTGTTCTGCTTTATTAGCTGACTTCCCCGCCGGCGTTTCTGCATTGGCCACACCTTCTACTCCCACAGATGCCGCAGAAGCTAACATGGCCGCGCCCACCATCTTTTTCGCTTTATTTAAAAAACCTTCCATTTTGTTTTTCATAAAATTATTTTAAGTTAGAAATTTGATAATGACTTAATAGAATTATACTCCCTTAAACAAAAAACACCAAAATTTTCATTTGGTGTTTTTTGGTCTTAAGTATTCACATTATAGGTCAATAAAGGAGCCACTGTCATTTCCGTTTCTCCGATAACATTCATTATAGTTATAACCTGTTCGGCATACCTCGGAACGATAGACGGAGGATTATAGGCCCGCAGAATTTCTTTTGTTTCTTTATCGTCGTAATGATGCGCGGTGTTTGGATTGTTACCTCCCAAGTTTTTGGCTACTGTTTCAATGGCTTTTCGTTCGATTCAAAACCAATCTTACAGGAACCCCATCCGAAAGCATTGTTTTCAACTTTTTTACAATCGTTCTTGCCACCGGTGGATTCGCGCACGGCAATCGCCGGCAATAAACGCCAATCAAGATCATTCTTTTCGGCCTCCTCTACCATCTTCATACCCGTGCCTTCAAGCGGCATATCACGTTCTGCAAAATAAGTATCAATGGCTTCCGCCTTGGCTTTTTTTAGTTCTGCATCCAGGTCGACTTTCGGCTCGAGTGCTTGGTTAAGAGCGAACGTGCTGTCAGTCGCAATATTAGGTTTTTCTACTAACACATCCTGTGGAGCTGGAACATTATGAAATCCTGAAAAAGTAAACGACAGGGTCATAACGGGCAAAAATACCAGCGACTCTACAAAACGTATTAGATTGTTATTTTTCATATTTGAGCGGTATGTGCTCCGCCAACGTCTTTACAGCTACTTCGTCTTTAACTAAAAAATCCTTATATCATAAGCTTTACGCCTATACTATAAAGATATACTTACATACTAGCATATTCCGTTTCAAAAGTCAATAGTAAAACACACATTCTTTATTGTGTCAAATTGAACACTTTATCGGCAACTTTATACGCTTCCCCCGCTCCCATCGTCACAAATATGTCCTTCGGACCAAAATTTAAGGCCTTAACAGCTTTTTCCGCCTGTTCAAAGTCAGAAAAGGCCTGGGAATTACCCCCTTCTCGAACTATAGCCTCGGCCAATTTCTCGCTGGATATACTCTCGTCCTTGTCTTCCCGGGCAAAATAGATGGGCAAAAGCAGAATCCTGTCCGCGCCCTTGAAACTTTTAGCAAAATCGTTAAAAAAGGCCTTGGTCCGGCTGTAGAGATGCGGCTGGAACAGGACGGTAATTTTTTTCTTCCCTTGCGGATAGAGCTCCCGCAAGGCCTGTAAACTGGCCATTATTTCCGTAGGATGATGGGCATAATCGTCGTAAATAATCGTTCCTTTTTCTGTCTCGGCCCGTTTTTCCAGCCGCCGCCAAGTACCGGAAAATTCGGCGAGAGATTTTTTGATAGTTTCTTCTGGAATCCCCAGAAAGTCCGCGACTGCGAAAGCGGCGGCGGCGTCCAACCGGTTGTGTTCTCCGGGCACGGAGAGCTTTGGAACTTTTTCCAGATACTTGGAATAATCCAGAATCTTATTCTCGCTCTGCGAGAGAAGCTGGTCAAAGGCCTTTTTTACATCATCAAAATCCTTGTAATAGTCCAGATGATCGGCTTCGATATTGGTGGTGACGACTAGAAACGGACGCAAAGTCAAAAAATGCCGGTTGTATTCGTCCGCTTCGACAACTAAATACTGGCCATTGCCTTTTCGAAAATTGCTGTCGAATTTTTTGATGAAAGAACCGACAATAACCGTCGGATCCAAATTAGCTTCCGTTAAAATATCGGCGACCATTGCCGTGGTTGTGGTTTTGCCATGGGTGCCGGCAATAGCAATCACTTGGTATTCTTTTGCAAACTCTCCGAGCGCTTGGAAATAATTTAAAACGAGTTTGCCCGTATCTTTCGCTTTTTGCAATACCTCCGGACCGCGATGTAACCAAGCATCGCTATACACATATAAATCTGCCTCAGGTAAACTGTCAAGGATGCCCCTTGACATTATAATTTCTACACCCAGTTCTCGTAAGGGCTCAAGTGTTTTAGAACTTTCTTCATCATTCACTCCGGAAACTTCTATCCCCTTAGAAATCGCCATCTTCGCCAACGCGGAAATTCCAATCCCCCCGATTCCGATAAAAAATATTTTTCTTGCGCTGAGTATTTCCGAAGTGTTGATTTTAGATAAATCGAGATTCATTTTTTCTTTACGTCATTCTTAATCATTCTTATAATTTCCGGGAATTTTGACACTTTAAAATGTCCATTTTTGCTCTTGTAGATAATGATTTTTGCGTTTTTTAATTTTCTCCTATATTTTTCTGCGTGAGACACGGGAACAACGTCATCGTCTTTGGAAAACATAAGGCAAAGATTTTTAGAATTTTTCTCAAGTAAAGATAGATCTGATTTCAGTTTAAACCCGCTAACTAAAACTTCCCCTTTAACAGTGTTATCAAAAGGAGGACAAACTAGATAGGTTGATAATATCTTTTTAGGAAATTTATATTCAGACAAATATTTTGCGAGGAAAATTCCACCCAGCGAACCACCGATTAAAATAACATTGTCTTGTACAAACGGAAAATGCCTTTCAAAATGAATTTTCCAATCATCGTACTTTGCGTTGTCTTGTAGGGGCATTCGAGGCTTTATTATCTCAAATTTATTACCTAATTCTTTTTCTAAATAATCTCCGTTCCATTTTACCTTCTTTTCAATTGAAATTTTCCTAGTTTTCAGAAAATGCAAATAATCTTTATTATTCTTAAAAGTTTCCCCTCCATGAATGTAAAACAATTGTTTTTTCTTTTTCATATTATTATTTTAATCCTTTAATTATTTTCATAAACAAATCATTTCTCTCATATTCATTATTGAACATCCCGAAAGACGCAAAAGCGGGAGAGAAGAGAACAATGTCTCCGCGCAAGGCGAAACCTTGCGCATTTTTCACGGCCTCTTTTAAATTTTCCCCAATTTTATTAGGAATTTTTATTTTATAATTTTTTAATAATTTACTTGTTCCGGTCCCCGGGATGAAAACTGCAGCTTTGCAGTATTTATTTATAACTTTCACAAAATTATCCAAGGGAAGTTTTTTATCCGCTCCTCCGCAGATTAAGATTATTTTTTTACCCCATAGGTCTTGCCTTTGGGGTTGTAATAGTTCAATCCCGGCTGAAGTAGCTTCGGGGGTAGTCGCGTTGTTGTCGTTGTAAATTTTTACTCCCCGGACTGTTTTTACGTACTGCAATCTCCCCTCCAACCCTCTGAAGTTTTTTATCGCTTGTTTTATCTTTGCCTCGGAAATTTTAAATTGCTTTGCAACAGCAACCGCGCAAGCCCTATTTTCTTCCTGAAAATTGCCCGGCTTGACCACTACCAGCTTGCCTGCCCACGCAGGTAAACTTTTTAAATTTTTGGAAATTAATTTTTTCATCCCCGGCCGGATTACCAAAATATCGCCTTTCTCTTGATGCTTAAAAATATTTGCTTTGTCACTGAAATATTTTTTCATATTTCCGCCGTAATAATTCATATGGTCCGGCATAAAAGAAGTAAAAACGGAAATATGGGGGCTTTTTTTTATTTCCCCCATTCCGTGCAGGGCCCATGAATCAAGCTCCGTTACCACAATATCCCCGGGTTTGACTTTTTCAAGCAAGGCAAGGGTCGAAACATTTCTCACGTTTCCTCCCAAAAATACCCGCCGGCCGGCGGATTTCAAAATTTCATAAATCAATGCGGTCGTCATTGATTTTCCTCTCGTTCCCGTAACTCCTACCAGGATTACGCCCGAAGCGTATTTGGCAAAGAGCGATTCGCTCACGAAAATCGGAATTCTGTTTTTCCGAGCTTCGGTCAGATAAAGAGAATCCATCGGCACGTTCCCGGGCTGGATGACCATATCGGTATTTTTGAAATCTTCTATCTTGTGCTTCCCCAGAATAAATTTTATTTTCGGATATTTTTTAAGCTGGCGGAGAGATGGCTTCAACTGTTCGGCCGTCTTCAGATCGGTCACGGTAAGAACCGCCCCATTTTCCGCCAAATAACGGATATCATTCACGGCCCCGCCCAAAAGCCCGAGCCCCATCACGGTGATTTTTTTCCCTTTGAAAAATTTTTTATAGTCAATCATATGCTTTTTTAAATTCTTCCATATCGTTGAAATGATGCCGAACGCTTTTGATCTCCTGATAATCTTCGTGCCCTTTGCCAGCACAGAGAATTATATCCCCTTTTTGCGCCAGTTTTACTCCCTCCAGAATCGCTTCGTGACGGTTGGCGATTGTTTTTACTTTTTTAAGTAATTCAGTCGGCAATCCATCCCTCATCTGTCCGATGATTTTATCCGGGTCTTCGCTTCTTGGATTGTCGGAAGTGAAAATGGCGATATCGGAAAGTTCCGCGCCGATGCGGCCCATCTTGGAACGCTTGAGCGGGTCCCGGTCACCGCCGCAGCCGAAAATGGAAATAATCTTGCCTGCCTTTGGCAGGTTGCCGCTTTCATTCTCGCCAAAGGCGAACAAGTCTTTAACGGCCAGAAGAATTTTTTCCAACGAGTCCGGACTGTGCGCGTAGTCGACAACGACCAGAACTCCGCTTTTGGATGTAAAGTGCTCAAAACGCCCGCGTGGCGGCTTGATATTTTCCAAAATTTCCCTGACTTTCTCCATATCAAAGGAAAGCAGCCGGCAAGCGCTCCAGACTGCCAGCAAATTGTAGGCGTTGAATTTACCAAGCAGTTTGGAATTTATTTTTTCTCCGTTAAAATCAAGCTCCAGCCCGTTAAAATCGAGTTTCTTAATCTCCCCCTGAAACCTGCCCGCCAAAGCCTTGGCGGCGGCGGGATCTTTCTGCCCGCTAAATCCATAAGAAAATTTTTTAGCTTTTATGCCTTCCAGCATCGCCGGTCCGTATTCGTCGTCGGTATTGGAAAGCGCGAAGGCGTTCGCGGGAAGCATTTTGAAAAGTTTCTTTTTGGCTCCGAAATAATTCTCGAAATTTTTATGGTAATCCAGATGGTCGTGCGTCAGGTTGGTGAAAATTCCTCCGGCAAATTTCACGCCAGCCACCCGGCTCTGATCGAGCGCGTGTGAGGAAACTTCCATAAAAACGTATTCGCATTTTTTCTCCGCCATTTCATTGAGGAGCTTGTGCAAGGAAATGGGGTCCGGGGTGGTGTGGGTAACTTCCCTTCTTTCTTCATTTATCATATTTTCCACCGTGCCGATGAGCCCGGCCTTGTAGCCCAAGGCAATCGCCACCCGATAAAGCAGAGTAGCAGTGGTCGTTTTCCCGTTGGTACCGGTGACTCCCACAATTTTTAATTTTGCCGACGGATTGCCGTAAAAATGCATCCCGGCCAGCACCGCGAACGCCCGCCTTTTTAGTTTTAGCCTCGCCCATAGATCTGCGGCCGAGGGATTTTTGATAAAGTTTTTCATTTTTTTACATCCCGTTAGAAATTAAAATTTCTAACGGGACAGGTATTTTTTGTTTTTTAATTTCTCCGGCATTAAATTTTCTCTCGTATACTTTTCATAATCTTTTCCATAACCCAAATCCTTCATCAGCTTCGTCGGGGCGTTCCTAATGCTCATCGGGGTCGGCAAGTTTCCGTATTTTTTCGCGTCTTCCATCGCGAGAAGATAGGCATTGTAGGCGCTCCGGTCTTTTTTCGCCTGCGCTAGATAAACGACTCCATGTGCCAAGTTTTCCCCGCATTCCGGCATCCCGATTGTGTCCACCGCCTGAAATACTGCGTTCGCCACCACCAAAGCTGTCGGTTGAGCAAGCCCGATATCCTCGGAGGCGAAAACAACCATCCGGCGAGCGATGAATTTCGGATCTTCGCCCGCTTCCAGCATTCGCGACATGTAATATAAAGCGGCGTCCGGCTGCGAAGCGCGCATGCTCTTAATGAAAGCGCTGATAGTATTATAATGCTCTTCGCCTTTCTTGTCATAACGCAAAAATTTAGACTGCAGAGCATTTTTTAAATTAGGAACTGTAATTTTTTTATAAAGAGAAATGGTATTTTCCAACAACGCTATCGCCTGCCTGGCGTCTCCCCCGGCCATAGAGATAATCCAATCAGTCGCATCCTTTTTCATTTTATAACCGGTGCGTTTGATTATTTTTTTCATGTCTTCTTCGGTGAGCTCGTTCATGACAAAAACTCGCAATCTGGAAAGAAGGGCGGGAATCACTTCAAAGCTCGGGTTTTCAGTGGTAGATCCGATTAAAGTAAGCCGGCCGGACTCGACATACGGCAGGAGAAAATCTTGCTGGGCTTTGTTAAACCTGTGAATTTCATCCAGAAAAAGAATTCGCGGGCCCAAGAGAGTGCCTTCGGTTTCCAAAATTTTTTTGATGTCGTCTTTCCCCGCCGAAACCGCCGAAAGTTCGTGATAATCGGCGTTCAGTGCTTTGGCGTAGATTTTGGCGAGTGTCGTTTTCCCGACCCCCGGCGGGCCCCAGAAAATAAAGGAAAAAAGGTGCTTTTTCTCGATGGCCACGGCAATCGGCTTGCCGGGGCCCGTCAAATGCTCCTGCCCGACAAATTCCTTCAATTTTTTAGGCCTTATTTTCGAAGCCAGTGGTTCCATCCCAGCATTATAGCCCGCCGGTGGTTTTTAACAAATTATTCTCCAATATATTCAAACCTCGGCATTTTTTTGCCGTCTTTTTCTACCTCTTCAAGAAACATTTTTATTGGACGCACCCAGTAATTAGTTTCTCCGGCATGTTCTCCAGTAAGATGTTTATATACCACAAATTCTTCCAATGTCTCGCTATGCAATCCTGTTCCGATGACTTCCATAACATCTCCCTTAAAATGTTTGTATTTTCCTAATTTTATGCTTTTATGCTCCATGGCATTTTTTGTATTTTTTGCCGGAACCGCATGGACACGGATCGTTCCGGCCGACTTCTTTTCCTGCCCCGTGGGAAGCTTGCTTTCTTTCGGGGTCTTTTTTGCCACTAAGTTCCGACGACTCATTGTGGCTGGTAACCAAAGTTTGCTTCGGTGCAGTCGGTTCCGGCTGAATAACGACATTTTCAGTATTAATATTATTAATAAGTGAAAAAACCTGCTCTTTAAAGACCTCTTCCATCTCCTTGAACATTCTTAGCCCATCTTTTTTATACTCCACAATCGGTTCCCGCTGGCCATAAGCCCGCAAATTGACCGACGAACGCAGATAATCCATCGCTTCCAAATGTTCCATCCACAACGAATCGGTCGTATACAAAGCAATTCTTCTGGCGGTCTCAAAAAAAACTTCATCGCTTAATTTTTTCCTTTTTTCTTCTATTGTTTTTCCCCCATCTTCCTTCCTGAGAGATATAGTATTAAGTAAATTTTCAATTTCGGTTTTGTCCGCCTGTAGCATTTTCTGACGCCTCTCGTAAATTATTTTGCGCTGATGGTTCATCACATCGTCGTATTCCAAAGTGTGCTTGCGAGCGTCGAAATGAAAACCCTCAATCTTAGCTTGCGCGCTTTCTAAAGTTCTGTTGATGAATCGGTTTTCAATCGGCATATCTTCCGGAATACCGAAACGCCCCATCATATTTTTCAGACGCTCCGAGCCGAAAACACGCATCAAATCATCTTCCAGTGACACATAGAACTGCGTCGCGCCCGGATCTCCCTGCCGGCCGGAACGCCCCCGAAGCTGATTGTCGATTCTTCTCGCTTCGTGCCGTTCCGTGCCCAAAACAAAAAGTCCGCCGACCGATTTCACGAATTCATATTCTTCCTTGACGATCGGATTACCTCCGAGCTTGATGTCGATTCCGCGCCCAGCCATGTTGGTGGCGATGGTTACGGCTCCGCGCTTGCCGGCCTGGGCGATAATCTCGCCTTCCTTCTCGTGATTCTTTGCGTTCAAGATTACATGTGGTACACCCTCCTGTTGCAAATACGCGGACAGGAGTTCATTTTTTTCAATTGAAATTGTGCCGATTAGAACCGGCATACCCTTCATGTTCAACTCCTTCACTTTTTTGGCGATGGCCTGAAATTTTCCCTTCTCCGTCTGAAAAATTAAATCGCTGTGGTCTAGGCGGATGACGGGACGATTGGTCGGAATTACTATCACGTCCAGCCCGTAAACTTTCAGAAACTCTTCGGCGGAAGTCGCCGCCGTACCGGTCATACCGGAAAGTTTTTTGTAAAATCGAAAATAATTCTGAAAGGTGATGGAGCCGGACGAACGGGTTTCTTTTTCAATTTTTACGCCCTCTTTCGCCTCGATTGCCTGGTGGATACCTTCGGACCAGCGCCTGCCCGGCTGGAGACGCCCGGTAAAAGGATCAACAATGACAACCTCTCCTTCCTTTACGACGTAATCCTTGTCTCGCTCAAAAATAGCCTGCGCTTTAACGGCTGTTTCTGCGCTTTAACGGCTGTTTCGAGATGATGCACGTATTTGATGCCTTTTTCCGTATAGATATTTTCAACCCCGAGCAGTTGTTCCGCTTTGGTAATGCCGGCATCGGTCAAGGAAATAGCCCTCATTTTTTCATCCACTTCATAGTCCGCGTCCCGCTTCAGCTGTTTGGCTATCTTGTCGAATTTGACGTAAAAATCTTCGGAATCGGAAGAAGCCGAAGAAATGATAAGCGGGGTGCGAGCCTCATCGATTAAAATCGAGTCCACTTCGTCGACAATCGCGAAATTGTGTTCCCTCTGCACCAGATCGTCCGTGGAAACAGCTAAGTTGTCCCGCAGATAATCGAATCCGAACTCGTGGTTCGTTCCATAAGTAACGTCCGCCCGATACGCCTCCCGGCGGGAACAAGGTTTCAAAAAATCGTAGATTATTTTAAACTCCCCGACTGTGTCCCGCTCTGTGTCTTCTTCTTTTTCCTCTTCCGCGGCGATATGCTTCTCGTCATAAAGATAAGAAACGTTCTGCGAGTTGATGACGCCGACGGAGAGTCCCAAAAAATTGTAAACCTGTCCCATCAGGACCGCCCCGATGCGGGACAGATAATCATTGACCGTGACAATATGCACGCCTTTGCCGGAAAGCGCGTTCAGATAGGCCGGCAGGACCGCCACTAAAGTTTTTCCTTCGCCGGTTCTCATTTCGGCGATTTTTCCTTGATGCAGAGCGAGACCGCCGACGAGCTGCACATCGTAATGCCTCTCTTTCAGATTTCTCTTGGCCGCTTCACGCACCAAAGCGAAGGCCTCAGGCAAAATGGAATCCAATCTTTCACCTTTGGCAATTCTATCCTTGAATTCCAAAGTTTTTTGGGAAAAATCCCTGCCTGTTAGCTTCGAAACGTCAGCTTCAAAAGTGTTGATTTGAGCCACTATTGGCTTGGTATTTTTGATGAATTTGGAGCTCTCGTCGCCGAATATTTTATTGAATAAGCTCATAAATATTCATATTACCACAAAAAGAAAAATCCCGCCGTAGCGGGATTTTTCTTAAGTGGAAAAACGAAACTAAGCTCGTTTCTTTCCCTTCTTTGCTGCTTTCTTTTTCTTGGCCATGTTATCTTTCGTTTGCCCCGCCGCGGCGGGGAAAGCAAAATTAATTTTTAAATTTTAGTTGGCAATAAAACGACCAAAAATATTTATTGCTTCTACTGTTAATTATCCCGCATATCAAAACAGAACACAATACTTTTTCGGCAAAACTGTGGATAACTTTATTGTTTTCATTTGAGGCGGGTGGTGGCGAAACTCCAACATATGTGCCTATGTGAGTGCGATCACCCGCCACAGATAAAAACAATCCGTGAATAAATTCTATCACACGCGGAAGGAATTCAAAACTTGGTCGGGCCGCTGGGAATCGAACCCAGTCTACACGAACCCGAATCGTGTGTACTACCGGTATACGACGGCCCGTTTATTATTATTTAACCTTTATTTACAAAGGTTTTTCGGTGAACCCTGCTCAGCCCAAATTTCCGGATGGCTTTCTTGTGTTCCGCTGTATTGTAACCCTTGTGCCGGATAAATCCGTACTCCGGAAACTTAGCGTCAAGCTCACGCATAATAGCATCTCTCTCCACTTTTGCAATAATGGACGCCGCGGAAATCGAGAGAGAGAGCATCTCCGTGCACCAAACTGGTTTGCACGACCTCAACGCCTGCAAGCGAGAGGTTCGGAATGCTAAACCTGCCATCCACCAATAAATGGATTTTACGGCAATCTTTCCCTTTTTTGAATTGTTCTACCAGATTCTCGACCGCAAGCCGCATGGCCTTCAAGCTCGCGTGATGGATGTTCAACTCGTCTATCTCCGAAACGGAGACAATTCCGACTCCGTGCGCCAGCGCATTTTCCAAAATTTTCACGTACAGTGTTTGCCTCTCCGTCTCCGGAATCATTTTCGAATCCCGCACGCGGGCGTACCATCTGCTTCGGACCCTCGTTTTGCCTATGGTTGCAGGGTCTAAAACACACGCCGCGGCGACCACCGGCCCCGCCATGGGTCCCCGGCCCGCCTCATCGCAGCCAGCGACCAATGCAAAACCCTCTTTCAAACACCTCATTTCGTTTTTAAAGTGGGGAAAAAGCATATTTATGAATCACCTCATGATTATATTGTATCATTTGGTTTACAATAAGGCCTATTTTTGCTAAAGTTTTGCTTGCAGGCCTATAGTAAAATAGTATTACGCATCCATGGCATGGATGAGGCCGGGGTTCGATTCCCTGTAGGTCCACAATCGGGAAAGTTCGGAGAAAAAATGGTCGCGCGCTTGCGCGCGATAGATGAAAGGGGGTGGTCAAAATCCCTGCCCGCCTTGCGGGCGCAAGCTTGCGCGCGATAGATGAAAGGGGGTGGTCAAAATCCCTGCCCGCCTTGCGGGCGCAAGCGAATTCGGTGGGTGGGCAAAATGAGATTGAGACGGACTTTTCACGCAATTGAGGGTTCGTTCCAATTTTTTTGAAATAGTCGCGAATTTCAAAAAAATTGTCGCTTGAAACCAATTGCGTGGCTTTTTTAATATCTAAAATCCATTCCCGCAAGGGTTCGACCCAATTCTTTCTCTCGGCTCGTGCAGACTTCAATTTTTCATTGAGCGAGACTTTTTCCTTCAAAAGCTCATTTTTCTTAAAAATATAATTTTCTTTCGGTATTTCGCCATCTAGATACAAACTCACGAGTTCGCTGAGCTTTTGTTCCGTTTCTCGCTCACACTCTTTGAGTTGCACAAGCAGAGTTCCCGACGACGACTTCTCATCTTTTTCCCATTCGTTCGTTTTCTTGGTCATCCAGTTTGCCCACTCGTCGGGAAGAGAGATTTTTTGAAGCTGTTCTTTGAGTTGCGAGACGAGGCGGTCTTCCCGCAAATATTCTTGGTTACATTTTCCATTCTTTCTTGTGCAACGATAGTAGCGATATTTAGTACCGAAGCGGTTAGTTGCCCATTGCGCGGTAATCATGCTCTCGCACTCACCACAACGAAAAAGTCCGGTGAATGGAAAATTGTGCCCGACTTTTGTTTTGCGGGGTTTGCCTCGCTCGGCTAATCTTTTTTGCACAGCTTCAAATAAATCTCTGGAAAGAATTGGCACAAAGCTTCCGGGAAAATATTCATCGTAATGTTTCGTCAGTCCGAGATATGATTTGTTTAATAACATACGATGCACGGAAGCTTTGCCAAGTGGCGTTCCACTTCTAGTGGTTATCCCATGCAGAGCAAAAAACTGCGCGATATATTCTACGCCATGCGTACCTTTCGCATATTCTTCAAATGCGCGAACAATGATTTTAGCTTTCACGGGGTCAGGATCAATATTCCTAGTTTTCACATTGTTCACATATCCAAAAGGCGCATGGGTGAGCCATTCTCCTCGGCGCAGTTTTTGCCGGATACCACGGCTAATATTTTGCGAAAGGTTGTCAGAATAATATTTGCTCTGCCCGAACGCCACTTGAAGCATAAACAGCCCTTGCGGGGTGGGTTCAAACCAAAATGTCGGAAAACGCAAAGAAATGATTTTGGTCGTGTCCACAGCGTAAATGATGCGCCCTCCGTCAATACTATTTCTCGCCAACCTATCGGGATGCCACGCTAAAATACCCGCTCCGTCCATTGATTCAATGCGCGACATCATTTCACTGAATTTTTCACGACCAGGTTTCTTTGCGCTTTTCGACTCTTGAAATTCCTCAAGAATTTCAAGATTTTCTTTACGCGCGAATTCACGAAGCTCAAAGAGTTGAGCTTCTATACTCATGACTTGTTTATCATCATCTTCGCTACTTTTTCGCGCGTATAGAAAATATTTTGGTTTGTTCATATATGTTTTTAGATTATTAAAAAAGAGTCCGTTTTCAATCTCATTTATGAGCCCATTGCCCACCCGAGCGTTTTCGCTTGCGCCCGCAAGGCGGGCAGGGATTTTGACCACCCCCTTTCATCTATCGCGCGCAAGCGCGCGACCATTTTTTCTCCGAACTTTCCCGATTGTGAGGACCAAACGAACTAATGCGCACGCTCCGCGTGCCTCATTTCTCTAAAGCAATTACTACGCTCCGATAATGTGGTAACTCAATGAACTCCGCCACACGCACGCAAGCGTGCGTGTCCTGCCCTCACCCCATCGCATTTCCATTCTATTTTTGTTTGGCGGGGGGAATTCTTTTTTTTGGTATGGGCGATGGGGTGAGGGGTATATATAGCATATAACAATTTGGAATATAACACAACGGAATACTATAATATATAAGTATGGCAAAAGCGATTTTTTCTAAAGATCATAAATATACTGTCGAACAGCTTAAAAAAGCTCGTCTTAAAGCTGGCTTGGATCAAGCTGACGTAGCGAAGCTACTCCGTAAAACTCAACCACATGTTTCAAAAATTGAAGCTGGGCAACGCAGACTTGATATTACGCAACTCAAAGAGTTTGCAAAGATTTATAAAAAGGAGTTGTCTTTCTTCATAAAATAACAATATGAATTTCCAAGAGTATTTTAACAATAAAAATTTAAAGAAAATCCCTAAACAAGGACTTCACTATGAGCAGAAAACTACGCCAGATTTATTATGGTGTGTTTCTTTGGTTATTCTTGATATTACAAAAAACGATAGAAATCTTGTATTTTCAGATAGCGAGATAAGGCTTTCACCTTTATTCGATAATTTAATGCAAGATTATTTTTCCAAACCATCACAAGCTCTTGCTCCAGGAGAATATAACAAAGTCAGTTCTTATCAATTAGGACTATTATCCTACGCAGGTATTCTTGAAAAAGTTAGTGACCGCCCTAAACAATACAAGATTACAAATCTGGAAGCATTAGAGTATATGTCTACGAACGACCTAAATGCTTCTAAATTCTTAACTGAATATACTGAAAAGTTTTTAAATGATAATGGACTTATTGTCGATTTTGAAAAATACAAAAACAATCCTACACAAGCAAATCACTTAATAGCTAAAGATAAGTATTGGTTATGGGCAAAAATCAATACAAAAATAAGAGGCACTGATCGTAAACATACTTACCGCGTATTTAATAAAATGTTTAACGTCTATTGCTATAAACACAGAATACCCGGAGAGGATGGTTCAAATATAACAAGTGGCCCATGCCCGTATTCTTTTTTGATTTATAATCGTAAAAATTTCAGAGACGAAAATATGCCATCAGGTATGACAAGACGAGAATACAGAGAAAGCGTACTCTTAGATATCGATGCAAGTGGTGTTGTCGGGGCAGTATTATTACAGAAAGTTAAAGCTGATATAAAGAAAAAATATAACGGAATCAGTGAAATTCAGGAGCAAGAATATAATTTCACACCAGAGGGAGGCGTTCATATTCACCATATGTTACCCCAACATTCAAATCCCGAGTTCGTCCTCTTTAGAGAAAATTTAATTGCGCTAACTCCAGGGCAACACTTGTCGTATGCTCATATTCAAGGAAATACACATAGAATTAATGCTGAGTTTCAAAAGGTTTGTCTAAAAAGAAAATTTGAAAATATAAAAACATCTTTAAAGAATGGAGAAGATTTTTATGTGTTGAATAAATTCATACAAGTAATAAACTCAGCCTTTAATCTTAAATTAAAAGAAACGTCTAGTTTAGATCAAATAGAACCAGTATTTTCTAATATTTATTTTTAGACTTTTAACCCGAAAAAGAATACTGAATTATTATCTATATTAAGAGATCTAGTTCCGTAGTTTCTAGCAACTCTATAGAATCCAACAAATTCCTCTGAATTGTAATAGGCAAGATCATTTTTTGTAATCTTTACTTTGTTTATGGGTATAAGAATCGCTACAGAACCATCAACAATTGTATTTTCTGGTAGAAAGCACGCTCTAGGATTATATGTAAGATTTGGAACAAGAACAGCCTCGTCATGGTTTATATATTTTGCTATGGATAAATTCTTATACTCATCTACATATGAATCATAATCTGGGATATTTACAATTTTATTACTTCCGATATTTCTAGATTTAAGAACTCGGATTTGTCCTTTAGTTTTTGTAATCTGTTTAGTTATTTGTCTATCTCTATATGCAGTGAATATTCCAAAATTAAGTCCTGAGGCTATTTTGTCAAAGAATGAGTCTCGGTACACTAACCAGTAAGGAAATTCTTTAGAACAAATGTAATTTTGGTCTTTAAAATCTAATTCATTTTTTATATAAGATTCAACTAGAGTCTGGTTGTTAATGCCTGTTTTTTTTGTATTTACAATAAGACTTATTGTTTCTATTTTTACACCCTTAAATCCTTTTTCCCCATAGTCAGTTATTTTTGAAACTGCAAATTTAGAGACGAATTCTCTAGTAGCATCAAATTCGGGAGAGGATAAAAAGCTTTTTGGTATTATTAATGCAATAGTATCAGCATGACTAATGGATTTCTCGAGAAAAAAGGAAAATAAATTGCTGGTTTTTGTATTAAATTTCTCCTTTCTATATTCCACGAGCAATGATTCATTATCAGAAATTTTTCCAAAAGGAGGATTGCCTACTACTATATCGTAATGGACATTTTCATTTGAAAAAAGGCCACTCTTTCCAAATAAGAGAAAATCTTTGTTTATAAAATTGATTTTTATATTTGCTGGGATATTAAGTTTCTTAATTAAGATTTTTAAGATATCAATTGCATTTTTATCTATATCTATTACATCAATCTGAACACTTGAAATTGATTTATATTTTTCAATCAAAAGGGGTAGAAAGTTTCCTGCCCCAACAGATGGCTCTAAAATTTTAATTGAATTGTAATTTAAAGCATCAGGTAAATCTTTAATAACCGTAAAGCATATGTCTTGGCGGGTATAATAAGCTGCGTGTTTAAACCTATAAGCGTTAGCTAGCTCTACTATTTTTGATAATTCGGCAAATGAATATTTAACTAAATACTCATGAAGAAAAGATTTTAAATTCTCTACTTCGGTCAGATTGTTGTTAACGATAATTTTTTCAATATCTTTTTCATCTAAAACACTCTTTTGGATATTTTTTTTTATGTTTCTAGCAATTTGTTGAAAAATGATTGTTGGAACAGCTTCACCAATTGACTGACGAATGTTAACTTCTTCTTTCTTAAAGAATTTTGATTTTTCAACTGGTGATAATTTATTAAGCTCTTCTTCAGATATTCCTGTCCATCTATAAGAGTCCGGAATAGACATAAGTTTCATTAACTCTCTTACACTAAAAACACGATCATCAGCAGGGTGTATTGTTGCTTGGCTAGCAAAAATATCATTTCTAGTGTGAATACAAGGACCAACCTTATCCCAAAAACATCTACTATATTTATCTGCGTTTTTTTGTGTATTAGAAACTAATTCTCCATCAATGATTTTATGTGGACGATATTTTGGATTTTTATTATCAAAAGCAGATTCACCTTCTTTTGTTCCGCTTACCCAACTACGCATATGTTCTGCGTATGATCTAAAATTATGGTAGATATCTTTGTTATCACTTTCACCCATTATTTTTAAACTTGGTAAATGCCCAATAACTTCTCGGATTGTTTTTTCCTTTTGCAGAGAGGGCATAAAATCTAGCGGAGTTATTTCTTGTAGATCTTTTCTTACCCCAAGTACAAGAGTTCTAGTTCTGCTCGACGGATTACCATAATCTTTAAAATTTATTACTTGGTAATGTATATTATATTTACCACCCAGATTTAACTCGATGGATTCACGAATTTTCTTGTCCTTTCCATCAATATCAGTACATAGACTATTTAAAAAAGCTCTGACATTTTCAAAAATAAAGAATTTAGGTCTAATTTCATCAACAAGTTTAATAGATTCTATAACCAAAGAATTGCGGGCCAATTCATTTCCTTTTTTATGATTAGCAACTGACATTCCTTGGCAAGGAGGTGTCGAAATTAAAACATCAAGTTCTTTAATTCCATGATTTCTTTTCCAAAATTCAAGTTCCTTCCTGATCTTGTTCTTTGCTTCTTCTTTTAAAATATCATCAGCAATATAACCACTATCATAGCGACATTTATTGTTGTGCCTTTGAACATTCAAACGCTTTTCTATGATTTCATTTGTTGCGATACATTCAAAATCTTCAAGTTTAAATCCATAACAACCAACACCAGCACTACTAAACAAACTAATGTAGGTTAGAGGCGATTTTTTAATCTCAGTATTCATATTAATTACATTTATTATACCAAATAATTAAATAGGCTCATAGCGATAGCTATCTTCCTGCGGTTGTTTTATAACTTCAATTACTTTTCCATTTACTAAATACTCATCTAGTTCATCTTCGTGTATATGAATTGGTGGAAAAAATTTGTTTGACTCCGACTGCAAAACGATTTGATTATTTTTTTTGTCCTCCATAAACCTTTTTATATTTGCCATTCCGCCAATTACTGATAGAACATAATCTCCACTTTTTACATTTTTATCTTCGCCATCAACAATTACATAATCTCCATCTTCGATAGTTCTACCATTTACATCTGCACGGTTCATAGACAAACCAATGGCTTTGACTGCAAAAAGATTGTCTATGTGAGTTGAGGGAATAAGTTTAGAAGAAACAGGGAGCATTCCATCAATACGAGCTTCTGCGAGCATGGTGGCATCTCCACAGTTAGCTAAACCTAAAATTGGTATAGACAGAAGTTTCTTCGCTTCGTCATTGCCAAGTAGAGGAGATTTAGTTTGAACAACTCTTTTTTTCTTTCCTTCATCGAGAAGCCCTAGTTTTTCCATATGAAATTTAATTTTTTGTGGATGTTCTACTCCAATGAGTCTGCCTATTTGCCTCAAACCCATTTTCTTTAGGTCATACCGTTGCGATAACTCTAAAAGTTTTTCTTGAATGATATGCATATACCCATATTATAGCCGGTAGGGGGTGGAAGTGTCAACTGTTGACAACTTATTGACGGAAATGGCTTGCTTTTTTAAAATAAATATAGTACAATGCCTTTTGGGTAAAATTATTCGTTAACTTTAAATAACATGCCAAACTTAATCGCAAATTCAGAAACGTTACAAACCATATCATCTATCGCTAATATAGTTTTTATAACTTGGGGAGCAGCTGCCTTCTTACAAGGGAGGAAACATAATAGAGAACTTGCAAATATATTTAATTCTGAGTATAAAACGACGCAAGCACTTGCCAACTCTGTGAAAGAGGTCAATGTAAAAATACAAATTCAGCATTTAGTGGAATTTCTAAAGGCTGCTACAAGAAATCTAACCAGTAGACGCTACGATGAAGTTGGTGGCGATCACCATAATTTTTTTATAAGATTTTTGGAAAATTTTTTTAAAAATAAAGACGGGAGGGTCGAAAAATTAATAGAAAATAGTAAATAATTTTTATGGCAAAATACAATAGAAATTCCGGTAAGCAATGGAGCACACAAGAAGAACGACAACTTTCACAATTAGCCCGCCAAAATACTCCTACTCGAGTCATAGGGTTAAAACTTGGTCGCCCAGAAAATGGTGTTCGTTCTAAAGCAAGCGAACTTGATATAAGTCTTCGCCCAACGAATCAATCACCATACAATCGAAAAAAATAGGGACTTAGAAAAAGTGTTCTGACTAATAGAGCTTGCGTGTTCGATGCGTTTTCAGGTTTCAGTGTTTCAGTCTGGCATACACAATAGCGATTAAAAGACACACCTTCTCGGATGCTTAAAAGCGTTCGTTAAAAAAATTAATAATATTATAAAATAAAGGAAACAATATGAAAGATGAAGACATAAAAAAAGTTAACTTTGGTGGTGGCTTAAATCAATATGTTTATGACGGAACAAGTGCAAATCTTATTATGCCTGCAACAACTAGGTTGCAAGAAAACATAACCGCCTTAAACGACTTTTCAACGGGACTAAATGTTTCCATGCAAAGTCCTTTCACGAAAGATTATGCTTCAACACTAGAAGTACAAAGAGGAACTTTAAAATTAATAAATGATACAGGCGGTCTTTTTGATACAGCAAGTGCGTTAGGTGCCACTGCTTCAGTAAGTGGAGCAATTGCAGATATAGGATTAACAACAATACATGCACACAGACTTTATGACTCTGGTGTCATAAATGAAAATCAACTTAGGATCAGTGGAGATATTTCTGACACTCTCTTGGGTATGGTGCATGGGCAACAAGCTGTTGTTCAAAGTGGAATCATTGGTCTGAGAACTGCTGATTCTGGAATTTATACTGCCGATAGAATACCTTTCATTACTTCGACTCGTCTTGTAAGTAGTGGAATTGATTCCATGATGCGATCTTTACCTACTTACCCGACTGAGATAAACTTTCCAAGTCTTTCTGAAGTTAAGATAACAAGCCAAATAAAGAAAAAAGAACTTTCTGACCACCAAGAAAAGTTAGATTCTATGTTGAAAAAAATTAACCCCGAACTTGTAGAATATAGGCGAGGAGCATGGGAAACATTCGATAAAAAAGGTAAGGATTATATAGGGCAATCAACTAGCTCTATGCGTCGACTTGTTGACACTCTGCTTCACACTCTGGCTCCCGACGATGAAGTTAAAAACACAGATTTCTATAAAACAGATCAGGGAAATAAAGATGGCAAACCTACCAGAAAAGCCCGCTTGCGTCATATTGTTAAATTTGAGGAAAAAGGTCAATCGCATTTAGAAAGACTTGTGCATGGTATAGATAGTTTCTTGAAAGTTTACGATAATTTACCTACATGGAATCACGCTCCTTTAAAGCAAGAGGAATTTGTCTATGGGGGCATTCGTTGCAATTGAAGGACATTTGATCTCTCTTCTTTCTGAAGTATAAATATATATGGAAAAGCAAAAATTTCAAGGGAATTTAATACACATAGAACCTCATAGAATTATAAAGGAAAATAAAAATGATCCGATTGATAATTTCTTTTTGGTTCTTGCTGTTGTTTACAACGATTTAAAAGGAATGGTTCTTTTTGAAAAACTTGTTTTTGATACATACGAACCAGTTTCTATGAACGACGAAGTCTCATTCCATATGGGCGAATATGGAGGAATATTTACTCAAACTAGAAAAATTTTTATTAGCTATCTGCGAGAATTTTTTGAGTTTTTAAAAGAAAACGAGCAAATTTTATCATCTACAGAATTTAAAGGGGTCTTAAGTAAAACTAATAAAGATATTACAATGAGGTGGAATAATCTTGTTGCTATTGCTTTAAATAAATCAAAAGATACTTCTGATTTTGCTAATTATCTTATTAGAGTAAGAAATAACGTAGCTTCTCATTATTATCAATCTGGAAAGGAATTAAAAAAATCATTCAGTAATATTTTTTTTAAAAAAGAAAAAGTTGAGCAAAACAAATTAGCCTACTATGCTATTGGTGAAAATATGGAAACGACTAGATTTTTTTATGCGGATGCTGCCGTGCAAGAGTATCTTAGATCAACAATTAATGACACAGAAAAAGGATTTGAAGTTAAATATAAAACTGAATTAAGCGCGATTATTGATAATATGAACTGGACTATTTTAAGATTATTGAAAGCTTATTTAAAAAATCGACCCAAGTGATTTAGGTTTGTTATAATAAACTTATGTCCGACGAAGTATTCGAAAAAGCAAAAGAAGAGGATATGAGCAAAGGTGAAGCGGAGGAGCTTCAAGAGCTTATAGACGAAACTGGATTAGATATTGACGAAGCTCATGAACTTTGGCAAGGGTTGTAAGGTGATATAATAAAAATATGGAAAATGGTAAAAAAATTATTATCAAAGTCCGAGCAGTTATTTTACATGAGAGAAAGCTTTTGGCCGTGCGACATCCTCACGATACAAGTTTTGCTGCGCTTCCAGGCGGTCATTTAGAATGGGGAGAAGATATAAAAGAATGTTTGTCTCGGGAAATAATTGAAGAGTTGGGAGTAAAACCAGAAATAGGTAGATTGTTTTATATAAATAATTTTACACAAACGGACGGCAAGCAATATATTGAATTTTTCTTTGAGATAAAAAATGGGAAAGATTATTTGAATATCGAAAAACTTGCTCGTTCTCACGCTCACGAAATTGCCGAAATAGTTTGGGTAAATCCGACAGACAATATTCGCGTTCTCCCTAAAAGTTTCGGAGAAGATTTTAAGGCAGGAAAAATAATTTCAAATGAAGTTAAATATATTAATGATAAGTAATTTTTATGCCCGACGACCAAAATACAGCTCAAAACCCAACTCCCGAAGAAAACTCTATTCCACCAAGCCCCCAAGAGCCTACCGAGCCTGCCCCTGAAAACACAGCACATTCTGAGCCGTCCGTTGCACCTCCTGAAGCCCCAGAAAGCTCACCGAACGACTTTTCAGTGAAAAGTAATGATATACCACCCTCAAA
>Ga0076033_108_pt1 | contig 20491 bp, 22 predicted proteins | sample RifGroB1_FD_68109 | JGI IMG/M metagenome (GOLD analysis project Ga0076033, IMG submission 68109) | Parcubacteria (Nomurabacteria) bacterium GW2011_GWB1_43_7
AATAAGCATTATCCCGATTTTAAAATTTTACCTGAGGCGGCGCGACTGGCCAAGGAAGCGGGATATAACCTGGACCAAACCGCGACAACAGAAACGGAGCGTTGGCTGATTACGAAACAAATTGAGTTAGAAAATACGGAGAGCAGGTGGGTGGCTGACCGTTGTGCCATAGATTTGCTTGCGTATATCCATCATTTGTTTTCTGAAGAATCGGCCCTGATTGAATTCGCCACCAAAATGTTGGTACCGAGATTTAGTAATTACGACTTGGTCGTGTATTTGCCCAGCGGGCAATTTACGATTGAAGACGACGGCGTGAGAATGACTGATATAAAATTTCAGCAAGATATAGACCAAAAAATTAGAGACATTTTAAAAAACCACAAGATTCCATTTATTGAGATAGTTGGTTCACCCGAGGAACGACTGGCTAAAGTTAAAAAATTGTTTAAAAAATATTGAGTGTGCCGGTTGTCAGAAATATTAATAATGATATACTAGTATTATTAATGTTTTATAAACACAACAACAACTACACAGTTGAAAGTGTTACCTCCGGCCATCCAGACAAAATTTGCGACCAAATATCGGACACTATTTTGGATGCTTATTTGGCGCAAGACCCCAAAAGCCGGGTCGCTGTTGAGATTTTTGGCGGACACGGCAAACTCGTAATCGGCGGAGAAGTTACTTCCAAGGGCGAGGTAAATTACGTAAAAATCGCCCGTGATGTTTATAAAGAAATAGGTTATGATGACGAGCTTCAAATATCCGCCAATATTGTAACTCAGTCTCCGGATATAGCTATGGGGGTGGACAGTGGCGGCGCCGGCGATCAAGGAATAATGTACGGATTCGCCACCAATGAAACTGAAAAATTTCTGCCGAAAGGTGTAGTGCTGGTACACAGGCTCGCCAAGCGTCTGGAAAGAGCCAGGAAAGGCGGGGAAATAAAGTGGCTCCAGCCGGACGGCAAAACACAAGTCACTTATGTCGACGGTAAATTGCACACCGTGCTCGTCTCCGCGCAACATTCTCCCGATATAAAAATCGAGGAAGTGAAAAAAGAAATCACAGAAAAAATAATCAACCCTTTTCTTTCCGAGGAAGAAAAGAAAAATGTGAAAATTCTGGTCAATCCGACAGGCAAATTTACGCAAGGCGGTTTTGAAGCAGACACAGGACTCACGGGAAGGAAAATAATGGTGGACACTTACGGCGGAATCATCCCGCACGGCGGAGGATGCTTTTCCGGCAAGGATGCGACAAAGGTGGACCGCTCCGGCGCCTACATGGCGCGCTTTGTCGCCAAAAATCTAGTTGCAAACGGTTTCGGCAAGGATGTCCTCGTCTCCGTCGCTTACGCTATCGGCATGGCCGAGCCACTTATGATAGAAGCTGTCAACGAAAAAGGTGAGGACCTGTCGGAAGTGGTAAAGAAAAATTTTGATTTTCGGCCGCTTGCCATTATTGAACGCCTCGGCCTCCGCAGTCCGATTTACCGCAAAACAGCCACCTATGGCCACTTCGGCAGAAGGGATATGCCTTGGGAGAGAATCGAGAAGCTAAAATAAATTCAAGTTTTTACTTTCTAACGGAGTATTTGCCAATCGCTATCCACTTATAAGTGGTAACCTCTTGGGGTCCCATGGGGCCCCGGGCGTGGAGTTTGGAAGTGGAAATTCCTATCTCCGACCCCAGTCCGAACATAAAGCCGTCGGAAAACCGGGTCGAAGCATTCACGTAAACAACCGCGGCGTCAATTTCATCCAAGAATTTCTGACAGTTCTGCTTATCCTCCGAAAGAATCGCTTCGGAATGTTTCGAGGAATACCGACCGATATGTTTTATGGCTTCGTCTATATTTGAAACAACTTTCACCGACATTTTTTGGCTCAAAAATTCCCGACCGAAGTCCGCAGCGCGGGCTCTTTTCAAAAGATCGGCTGGATAGCGATTTTTCAATATTCCAAAACTTTTCGGATCGGCAAAAATCTCCACTTGCTTCTGAAGCAACAGTTTAGAAATTATCGGAAGAAATTTTTCCGCTATATTTTTGTGCACCAACAATGTATCGAGCGAATTGCAGACGCTGGGTCGCTGTGTTTTGGCGTTGAAAACAATTCTAGCGGAAAGATCAAGCTTGGCTGTTGAATCGACAAAAGTATGGCAGACCCCCGCGCCGGTTTCAATTACCGGTACGGTTGCATTTTTTCTAACGAAATTAATCAGGCCAGAACTGCCTCGCGGAACTATCACATCAACCAAACCGTCGGCTTTGATGATATCGAGAGCCCCGTTTTTTATTTTGGGATCAATAAACTGGACTGCATCAGGGCTGACCCCCGACAGAGTCAGGGCTCTTTTTATAATGTTATGAAGCACGATATAACTCTCTCTCGCCTCTTTCCCGCCCTTGAGAATCACCGCATTGCCGGCTTTGACGCAGATGGCAACCACGTCCGTCGTCACATTCGGCCGTGATTCATAAATGACGCCGATAACTCCGATCGGCACTCTTTTGCGGCAAATTTTGAGGCCGAACCTGTCCCGGCAATCGAATATTTCTCCGATCGGATCCGGCATTTTTATCAAATTTTCAATTTCTTTCGCCATGTTTTCTACGCGCTCGCCGTTTAGAAGCAGCCGGTCGCGCATCGGATCGTTCGCTGAAAGTTTTTTTAAATCTTTCAAATTCGCTTTGATAATTGTTTTTTTGTTCCGGCGCAATCCCCCGGCCAGATTTTTTAAAATTAAAATTCTCTTGGCATGGGGCAACAGGCCCAGCTCTTCGGAAGCTTTTTTCGCCTTGTGTAATTGTTCTAATATATTTTTACGCATGGCCCAATTCTTTCGCACGCTTATAGGCGGCCCGGACCGCCTCGGACACGATTTTATCAAAATTTCTCTTGCGGAAAACCTTGAGCGCCGCCTCCGTCGTGCCCCCTTTGGAAGCGACTTTTTTTACGAGAGTAGAATAGTCGCCTGTCCGGGCCAGCAAGGCCGAAGCGGAAAATGTTTTTTCCACCAGCCGCCTGCTCTCGTTTTTTGTGAATCCAAGACGGCCGCACGCCTTAATCAAGCAATCCGCCAGCAAGAAAAAATACGCCGGGCCGCTGCCGGAGACAGCCGTTGCTTTGTTGATTACGTCCTCGTCTTGAACTTCAAAATTATCAGTAATTTTATTTATGAAATTTTTTGCTTTCCTGGCTTCCGATTTTGACAATCCCATCCCTTTCCAGACGGCTATCCCCTGTCCGACGGATAGTCCTAAGTTCGGCATCATTCTTATAATCTTTTTACGGCCCGAAAGATAAATAAGTTTTTTGATTGAAACTCCCGCCATAATCGAAATCAAGATTGTCTTTTTATCAAAATATTTTTTGACCTGTTTAATTGCCTCTTTGGCGTCTTGCGGCTTGACAGCCAGGATTAAAAAATTTGATTTTCTTATATTTTTCCCCGTAATATTCATGTTTTTAATATTTTTTTCGACGCTAAAAACTTTGACTGTGCGGTCATTGCCGGACAAGGCCTTTGCTATGGCCCTACCCATCGTGCCGAAACCGATAATTGTAACTTTGGTTTTCATATTAGATTTTTTTAGCCATAAATCTTGTCCCGTAAAAATTTCTTCGCAAAGCTCCGACCATGATGCCCCGCCTCTCTCCGTTGCCAATTAATGTTTCCACACCCTTTTGGGTCGCGTATTCGGCCGCTTTGACCTTGGCCAGCATTCCCCCCACTCCGAGATCGGATTTACTGAAACATAAAGATTTTATTTTGGAATCGATCTTAGTGACGTTTTTTATCAATTCGGAGTTCTTGTCAATATCCGGATTTTTCGTGTAAAGTCCGTCCTGGTTGGTGAGAATAATGAGCTTGTCCGCGCGGAGCCCTACAGCCACCATAGCGCTCAGCATATCGTTGTCGTTAACCCTCAAGTCCTCCCTTTTCATCACGTCGTTCTCGTTTATTATCGGCAAAATCTTGTGCGAGAGCATCGCTTCCATGTTCAGGACAAAATTTTTGAAATGTTTGCGATTGGTGAAATCATCGCTCAAGATGAGGATCTGACCGGCAACGATCCTGCGCTTCCTGGCTTCGTGGATATAGCTTTGCATTAAAATAGGCTGCCCGACAGCGGCGGCAATCTTTTTTCGCAGGGGGCTTTTAAACTGGACCAAGGGCAATCCGGCTCCGATGGCACCCGAGCTTACCAGCACGACTTCATGCCCAAGCTTAAAAAGCGCGGCAATTTCCGCCACAATTTGTCTGATTCTTCCCTTATTTAATCCACTTTTTCCGGAAATGGATTGTGTGCCTATTTTTATCACAAAACGCATGTGTTTATGGTATCTTAATGAAAGATTATCTGCAAATGCTTATATTTTTGTGATATCATAATCATATGTCCAGCGAAAGACACCAAATTTACTCCGCGGTTTATGGAATCTTGCGAAAAGACAATAAGGTTTTTTTGATGCGGAGATTTAATACTGGATATAGGGACGGATTTTTAACGCTTCCGGCAGGTCATATTGAAAAAGATGAATTGCCTAGAGAAACAATGCTTAGAGAATTAAGAGAGGAAATAGGGATAATTTGTAATCCTGAATCAATAATTGGAGTACACGCGATGCACCGGATGAGCGGTTCCGACAGAACTTATGTGGATTATTATTTTGAAATTTCAAAATATGAAGGCGAACCGGAGAATAAAGAACCGGGAAAATGCGACCAAATCGGATGGTACGACGAAAAAAATTTACCGGAAAATACGCTTCTTCACATAAAAACCGTGCTAGGTTTCATAAAAAACAAAATCCCCATATCCGGAATGAGGAAAATGGATTAAAATAGTGTTATAATTACTTTATGAATTGGTTTTTTATAGCTATTCTTGCTCCGATCTTTTGGAGCGCAAATACTCATTTTGATAAGTTTATACTTTCGAAATACGGTAAGGGAAGAGGGGTTGGGTCAGTTTTTTTATTTTCCACCTTTTTTTCTCTCTTCTTTGCTGCAGCAATTTTTGTTTTAAAACATACTGAGATAATTTTATATTCTAATTCTCAAAACTTTTTTCTTTTTTTAATTCCGGGTTTTTTAAATGCTTTTGGTCTTTATTTTTATCTTAAATCACTAAAGACAGAAGAATCTTCAGTTGTAGTAGCACTTTTCCAATTATCTCCAGTTTTCGCTTATTTTTTGGGCTATATTTTTTTAGGTGAAGTTTTGACATTAGTTCAGATTTTTGCCTCTGTTGCCATTTTAATCGGGGCCGGTATATTATCTTTTGATATTGAAAAAGTAGAAGGGAAAGTTTTGATAAAATGGGAAATGATATGTTTTATTCTCTTGTCTGCTTTGTTTTTTGCTTTTAATGATGTTTTATTTAAAAAATTTACGATATATGGGGGCTCGTTCGCTGTCTCTCTTTTTTGGCAACATTTCGGTATTTTCATTATTGGAATATCTTTTTTCCTATTTTTGAAAAATTTTCGAGAAGATTTTTTTTCCTTAATAAAAATGAACCGAATAAAAATATTTCTACTAAATGGTTTTAGTGAATTTTTCTATGTATTGGGCAATCTAATAAGTAATTTTGCAACTTTACTTGCTCCTGTGGCTCTTATTCTTGTTGTAAATACCTATCAAACTGTATTTACTTTCATTATAGGTATATCTTTAACTTTGTTTTTTCCTCATATTATTACTGAAAAGATATCAAGTCGCCATTTATTGCAGAGAATGCTGGCCATTGTTATTATTTTAATTGGCAGTTATTTCCTTTACTTAGACTAAGTATGGGTTTATAATCTTTCTTATGGAGAGAAAATTGATTCTTGTGGTTTCTGTTTTAGTAATTTCAACTGTCTTATCTTTTTATTTTGCATATCAGAGATTTTTCGTTGATAAAAACTATGAAACATATTCCAGCGAGAGTGAGGCAGATGGTAATGGCGAAATATCTCAATAAATCATATTATGAAACATTCTTTTTCTTGGTTAACTCCTAAAGCGCAAAAATCCAGAACTGTACATGGTTTTGGAATTTTTGCTAAACAAAATATCAAAAAAGCTGAAAAGATTATTGTTTTTGGCGGCTATGTGATGAATAACCATCAATTTGATAATCTGTCGCTCCAGTTGAAACATTTACCTTTTCAAATAGACGAAAACTTATATTTTGGTCTCTATAAAATCTCAGAAATGGAGCCGGCTGACTTCTTAAATCATAGTTGTGATCCAAACTGTGGATTCTTTGGAGAAATTACAGTTGTTGCTCTACGTAATATAAATAAGGGGGAAGAAATATGTATAGATTATGCTACGTGTTCAGATAATTACCGATCTCTTACTAAAGATATGCAAAATTGTCTATGTGGTGCCAAAAACTGTCGAAAAAAAATTTCTACACAGGACTGGAAAAAAAAGAGTATACAGAAAAAATATAGAGGGTTTTTCCAGCCATTTTTAGAAAAAAAAATTAAAAGAAAAAGTTGAATACTATTATGTTTTGCCCATGGGAACCAGCTCAATATTTATTCTTTTCTAGCAATGTACCACCTTTATTTTACTATTCTCATGGTCTATCTGTAATTTTTGCCCTTGTTTTTGGTTTTATACTTTTATTTAAAGCAAAAAATGTACTAGCAGCTAAATTGTTTTTTGTTGTTACATTTTTGTTTTCTGTGTGGGTATTACTCGACCTATATATATGGGCAACTAATGACCCCTCTAGGGTAATGTTTTTTTGGTCCGCAATTATTCTTTTTGAAGTCCTTGTTTACTTATTTTCAGTGTATTTTATTCATACTTTCAATAAAAATAAGGATATCAGCTTTGGACAGAAATTATTAATGTCTGCCCTTGTTTTACCTATCATTATTGCTCTCCCTACCTCTCTTACTTTAATAGGTATTGATATTGATTATTGTGACGCTTCAGAGGGTTTTATAGCAAAATATTATTCTTATGGTGTAGAGCTGTTTTCTATATTATGGATTTTATTCTATGCCATCAGTTCTTATCGCAAGAACCTAGATTCCAGAATTAGGAAGCAGATAATCTTCGCAACAGTCGGAACAATCTTTTTCCTATTTGCGTTTTCTTTCGGCAATGTCTTCAGTAGCTTTTCAGAAAACTGGAATTACTCTCAGTTCGGCTTATTTACCATGCCAGTCCTTATTGGTATTCTCGCTTATTTAGTTGTAAAATATAACTCTTTTGATGTAAAACTTCTTGCAACCCAAGCATTAGTATGGGGACTCGCAATTTTAATTGGTTCACAGTTTTTCTTTATTAAAATACCAATTAATTTTGTGTTAAACGGCTTTACATTTGTTGCTTCAATAATTTTCGGTTATTTCCTCATCAAATCCGTCAAAAAAGAAATATCGCAGAAAGAGGAACTGGCAAAATTAAACATCAGCTTGGAGGAATCCATCAAGCAGAGGGAAAGCTTGGTGCACTTGGTTACCCATAAGGTCAAGGGGTCATTTACCCGCTCCAAATATATTTTCGCCGGAATATTGGACGGCACTTTCGGCAACGTCAGCGAAGAAGTGAAAAAAAACGCGGAGAAAGGATTGGAGTCGGACAATATGGGCATCGAGACAGTTGATTTGGTCCTGAATGTCGCCAATATGCAGAAGGGACTAATCAAATACGATATGAAACCGGCCGATCTCAAGGAAGTGGTTTTTAAATCGCTGGAAGAAAAAAAGGGGCCGGCCGCGGCCAAGGGACTGGCAATGGAAACGGATATAAAAGGCGGAGATTATCATATTGTGGGCGATTCTTTTTGGCTCAAGGAAGCGATAAATAATTTAATTGAAAATTCCATCAAGTACACGCCGGCGGGAAAAATCTCGGTCGGACTCGAGGACGGAGACGGGAAAATAAAACTTTATGTTAAAGATACCGGCATGGGCATAACCGAAGAAGACAAAAAGGGCTTGTTTACCGAAGGCGGAAGGGGCAAGGATTCGGTCAGAATGAACGTGGACAGCACGGGCTACGGCCTCTACACGGTAAAACTGATCGTGGAAGCGCACCGCGGCCGCGTCTGGGCGGAATCTGCCGGACCAGGTCAGGGCTCAACTTTCTTTGTGGAACTGCCGTCTGTTTAGACGGAAACCCAATGCGGAAGGTCAAACCTTCCGCATTGGATAATTATTGATTCCTCCGTTCAGAAGCCAGTCGGAGCAGAATTTCGTGCGCGGCGCTTTGCGAATCGGTGATAATAATGGAATTGTCGTCGGCAAATATATACATCAGAACCAATTTGCCGTCCTGGTCGTAGAGAATGCGCGTGTTTTTATTTTCCACGATGCTGTTTTCAAAATTTTTCGTGAAAAGGTAATTCGTCTCCTTGGATATTTCAATCCCGATGAATTTATGCAGATCGGAAAGCATTTTGCCCTCCCAGGCGCGCAGAGCGTCGAAAATGTCCGGAATCGAAAGAACTTTCAGCAGGATAAAAAAACCCTTGCCGGCCGGGGGAGCGGAGTCGGCCGGGCTGTTGACGACGCCCATCAGAAAATCGTCCCGGACCAAAAGCGTATTGTCGCCCGGAACAAAATTGCTTTCAATCTTTGCAACAAATCTGCGCAACCCTATAACTTTTTTGTTCTCCGTCAGATAAATTCCTTCCACCCCCCCGCTTTTCACTTCAGTTGCATCAACATGATTAAGGACAACCTGCTTTATTTCATCTTTATTAAGGCCGGGGATTTCGATAAAAACGCTCTGGTCGTGGAAAATAATCGGAGAAAACTGCAGGGCCACGTTGACCGGCCTGTTCCTTTCCATCACGAGGAAGAAATAGAACAAAGCGCCCTGAGAAAAAACTATGAGTAAAATGCCGACCAACATGAAAAGCTTGTTCCTTTTCGATTCAGGAGACAAATTTTCTTTCTCTTTCTCGTGCTTTTCTTCCCCGTGTATTATTTTCTTGACCAAAGCGCCGCCCTCATCTTCAATAACCTTAGCCATGTCTTCGGCATAAGTTTCTATGATTCTATTGTCAATATTATTTTTTTGCTCCATTGAATGATTTTAAATGAATGAAATGAATATTAAAATCTTCACCCAGTTAAATAAAATCTTCTAGATTTTAATTTTTGTTTTACAAAAATTATTTAACAGGGTTAGGGAAATTATACTCGCTTCGCTTGTTGATTTCCACCAAAAAAATCTCTATCCGCTTCGCGGATAGACAGGCCGATTTTGCCTCTCTCGGCGTCAACATTGATGACTTTCACCGGTACAATCATGCCTTCCTTTATTATATCCGAAACGCGCTCCACGCGAAACGGCGCCATTTCGGAGATATGCACCATGCCGTCGGTGAAAGAATTCAGCCGCACAAAAGCCCCGAAGTCGGCGATTTTCACCACCTCGCCCTTCAATGTCTCGCCGACCCTGAAATCATGGGTTATCTCCTCGACTATTTTTTTCGCTTTTTCTGCCGAGTCACCCTTGCCGGTCAGGTAGACCGTCCCGTCGTCGTCAATGGTTATCTCGGCGCCGGTTTTTTCCATTATATCCTTAATGGTTTTCCCGCCCCCGCCGATAACCAAGCCAATTTTATCCGGATTGATTTTGATAATCAGTATCGTCGGCGCATTGGGAGAAATGTTTGGACGCGGTTTTGGAATTTCTTTTTCAATTTTATCTATGATGCTGATACGGGCCTTTTTGGCTTGTTCCATTGCCTCGTAGAGTATTTTTATCGGCACGCCTTCAACTTTCACATCCAGCTGGATGGCTGTCACGCCTTCCCTGGTACCGGCGATTTTGAAATCCATATCGCCGTGGTGATCTTCCGGTCCCTGGATATCGGTCAGAATTTTATATTTATGGTCGGATTCATACATGAGCCCCATAGCGATACCGGCAACTGGCGCCTTAATCGGCACTCCGCCGTCCATCAAGGCAAGCGTCGAAGCGCAAATCGAGGCCTGGGAAGTGGAGCCGTTGGAAGCCATCGATTCGGAAACAACGCGCATCGTGTAAGGAAATTCCGCCACCGGCGGCAGCACCATCGCCAGCGCTTTTTCTACCAGCGCGCCGTGCCCAACCTCTCGGCGATTGGTAAATCCGTACCGGCCCACTTCGCCCGAAGAGTACGGAGGAAAATTATAATGGTGCATGAATCTTTTCTCCTCTTTTATTTGCAGTCCGTCGACGGAATACCGCGCCTCCGGCCCGCCGAGCGTAAGCACCGAAAGCACGTGCGTGCCTCCGCGGTAAAAAATTCCCGAGCCGTGAAGCTGAGTGGAAATTCCTCCGGCTTGCGCGTACAAGTCGCGGAGTTCATCCATTTTTCTGCCGTCGGCGCGCTTATTTTCTTCAATCGCCTTTTTGTGTAGAATGCCGTTCTCGGTATCATCGAACAAATCGTCTTCCGGAGAGAAATCTTCCCGCTCCGGATACGTTTCTTTTACTAAATTGTTCCATTCGGTATGCAGTTCGTCTATTTTCGATTTGCCCGGGCCGGAAAAAATCGCCTTTTCCATCTTGGGCAAAATATTTTTATTGAACAAGTCCGCAGATCTGTCCAAAATTTTTTCTTTCTCGATAATTCTTTTTTCTTTGCCTATTTCCTTCGCGATCTTTTTTTGAAAATCTTCCAGCTTGGAAATTTCTAAGGCAGCCATTACAAGTGCTTTTTCGATTTCCTCCTCGCTCGTCTCCCGGGCCGAGGCCTCGATCATGTTTATGTTCCCGTCCTTTCCGCAGACCGTCAGATCAAATTTATACATAGTACTGTCCAAGAGCCGCAGTTCCTGGGAAGGATTTACCTTCACGATATCGTCCTCGTATTTGCCGATCCGTACGCATCCGACCGGCCCGTTCCAGGGTATTTCGGAAACCAAAAGCGCGAGCGAAGCGGCATTGACCGCCAAAATTGTCGGATCGTTTTCGTCGACCGAAAGCACGGTGACAATAACCTGCACCGCATGGCGGATGGACTGGTCGAAAAGCGGGCGCAAAGTGCGATCTATAACCCGGCCGGCCAGTATCGCTTCCTGCGAGGGCTTGCCCTCGCGGCGGACGAAGCGTGAACCCAGAATTTTACCGGCCGCGTAAAATTTTTCCGCGTAGTCAACCGTCAGATTAAAATAGCCCAAACCTTCCTGTTTGTCGCGGGACATGCAGGCCGTGGCCAGCACTATCGTCTCGCCGTACTTGAGCATCACCGAGCCGTGCGCCTGTTCGGCCAAATCGGTAAAAACGGCGGTTAATTTTTTTCCTCCCACCTCCACACTAAATTCTTTTTTTTGCATATTGTGTTGCAGTTCGTATCCAGACTACAGTGTTGTTTCACAACTTGGCGATAAGTTGAAACACTACTTTGTGTCTGGGCGCGAACCGGATTAACTTATAAATAACTTTCTAATAATTAACTCCTAGCCGAACTACTTATTAGATATTTTCTGGGATTTTCGGACAGATCCACGAATTCATCCGCCGTTTCGCGGAGTTTCGAGGAAGTCGATTTACCGAAAGAAACAACCTCAACCTGAATACCGGAATGAATTTTCAAATAATCCGCCAAGGGAACAAAATCCCCGTCGCCGGAAACTAAAATCACCGCGTCTAATTTGGGCGCCATGGTTATGGCGTCGACGGCCAACCCAACGTCCCAGTCGGCTTTTTTCATTCCTCCAGCGAAAATCTGCAGATCTTTCGTCTTGGTTTCAATCCCTTGCTTAGTCAACGCTTCGAAAAAATTTTTCTCGTCCCCCGCCTCAGTGGTAATCACATAGGCCACTGCGCGCACAAGCTTCCGCCCGGCCACTGCGTCTTTCACAACCGCCCCGAAATTTACCCTCGCCTGATACAAATTGCGGGCGGAATGGTATAAATTTTGAGTGTCAATAAAAACTCCGACTCTTTGTTCCTTATGTTTTATAACTGTCATAAATATTACGCGAGATCAATTTTCTTCATCAAAGCATCGTAACGAGGTTTGCTTTTGCGTTCCAAATACTTCAGATGAGTGCGACGGTCGGCAACCATCTTAATGAGTCCCCGGCGGGAATGGTTGTCCTTTTTATGCTTCTTCAGATGTTTAGCCAGGGCATCAATCTGCGTGGATAAAACAGCCACCTGCACCTCCGGACTACCGGTATCCTTATCGTGAATCTGATGTTTCTTTATGATTGTCTGCTTTTTCTTAGTAGATAGCATAACTGTTATCTTAGCACAAAGTTCCTAAAATTACAAGTTTACACCTGTGTCGCACAATATTTGTGGTAAAATACCTGTATGGCAACTGAAATAGACCGACTGAAGCGCGAATTTTTGGAATATTTGGAAATTGAAAGGGGTTCGGCCCTTCGCACTATCGAACTCTACGGGCAATACCTAACGCGCTATTTTGAATTCGCTAAAATCAAGGAACCGAAAGACATCACCGCTCCGTCTGTGCGCGAATTTCGCTTGTGGCTGAATCGCCAGCCGGGCTTCTCTCTCTCTAAAGTGCGGACGGAAACGATGTCCAAAAAAACCCAGAACTACTATATGATCGCCTTACGCTCTTTTCTGAAATATCTGGCGAAGAGAGGCATCGCCTCAATGTCCACGGATCAAATCGAGCTGGCCCGAACTCTCGAACGTTCTTTGGAACTTATCACCCCCGCCGAGCTCGAGCGTATTTTAGAAGCACCGACTGGATTGGATATAAAATCGCTCCGGGACAAAGCGATATTGGAACTTCTTTTTTCCACCGGCCTGCGCGTTTCCGAATTGTGTTCTCTCCCCCGGGATATCAATCTCGCCTCCGACGAACTTTCAGTCAGAGGCAAAGGAAGCAAAATAAGAGTGGTATTTTTTTCGGATAATGCAAAGACAGCACTCAAAAAATATCTGGCCGCAAGAGATGATATGGAAGAAGGTTTATTTACTCGGCTGGATCGCAAAACAGAGCAAAAACAGAAGAATTTTGCAGACAAGCCGAGCTCGCGTACTTTTCCGAAGGAGTGGCCGAGCGAAGCGAGGGACCGAGCGACTGAGCAAAAGTACCGAGCGAGGCCTACAAAATACACCGGTAAAGATTATGGCAACCTGGACCGGCATTCAATCGAAAGAATCGTCCGGCATTACGCGACGCTCGCCGGAATTTCTAAAAGAGTGACTCCGCACATGCTGCGCCATATGTTCGCGACCGACCTGCTTTCCAACGGCGCCGACATCCGCTCGGTGCAAATGATGCTCGGGCATTCTAATATTTCCACTACCCAGATTTACACGCACATCACCGACAAGCAATTAAAAGAAGTGCATAAGAAGTTTCATGGCAAAAAATAAAATAAAAATTATTTCTTGGAACGTAAACGGGCTGCGGGCGGTGCATAAAAAAGGAATGTTTTTGCCGTTCGTAGAAAAATACCGGCCGGACATCATCTGTTTGCAGGAAACGAAAGCAAAACAGAACCAAAGCAAAATGGACCTGCCAGAGTACGAAGAATACTGGAATTCCGCGGAACGCCCGGGGTACAGCGGAACGGCGATCTTCACTAAAGAGAAGCCGCTTTTCGTCACGCTCAATCTGCCGGAAGATATCGTGGAAAAATACAACTTGAAAGACGGTTACGGAGACCCAAACGCCGAAGGCCGAATTATAGCTTTGGAATATAAAGATTTTTATGTTGTTAGTGTCTACACGCCGAACGCCAAAGACGACCTCTCCCGCATTCCGCTCCGCCACCAGCAATGGGACCCTGCCTTTTTAGAATATATGCGCAAATTGGAAAAGAAAAAATCAGTAATATTATGCGGGGACTTAAACGTGGCGCACACGCCCGACGACCTCGCCCGGCCGAAAGAAAACGAAGGCATGAAAGGATTTACCAAAGAAGAGCGCGAAGGCATTCAAAAAATTGTTGACGCCGGTTTCGTAGACACTTTCCGCATTTTCACCAAGGGGCCGGGACATTACACCTGGTGGACTCATTTCGCCAACGCCCGAGCGCGCAACGTCGGGTGGAGAATCGACTATATTTTTGTAAGCGGCAAGCTAGCCGAAAAAGTAAAGAGTGCCGGAATCCTCCCCAAGGTCATGGGCTCCGACCACTGCCCTATTTGGATAGAGATATAGTCTCTATTTAAACGTGAAACTTTTTATTATACTATCAAAAGCTGTTTCACAAACATTTTTTATAACAACTCCTTTATTGGGATCAACTTTTTGCCCAGCAACTTGGTCGTAGTTCAAACTGCTTTCAATATAGGAAATATCTTGCCTGTAATCTTTTGACACTAAAACTGCGTTCTGCCTGACAGAAGATCCTAGAGAATTCTTAAATCCGCACCTTGTAACTATGTTGTATTGGTTTGTCAAACAATATTCAAATTCATAACCTGTAGGGTTTTCTCTTTTTAACTCTTCAAGCCAGAAAGTAGTATTGTTGGCAACCGGACTCATCATAAGTTCCCCGAATTCTAGAGCAGAAAGACAGGCGGGGCTGCTTACATTTATGGAACCACTGGAATCTACGTTAACAGAAAAATCTGATGGATATTTAAAAGAAAAGATACTATTGCCATAAATCTTTAACTCGGGGCTTGCGTACCTGTCAAAAATACTTACTACCACGTTGTCAGATCCAATCTGTTGCCCATTCTTATCGAAACATTTTATTGGGAAATTAATATTTTCTCCAATTGGGAAGTCGGGCAATTCACCTCCGGGCCCCATAGTAAATTGACCGTTAATAATTTCACTGTTGTTTTGGGGACGATATATCCCACTAGCTGTGATATCTACGTTGTTTCCTTCCCCGGATTGGCTCACCTCACACCTATCTCCACGGCCATGGAAAGAAAAAATTATGTTTTGATCAGAAAAAACTGTGATGGGCCCATTGGAACCATTTGCCGTAATATCTATACTTTTATAAAGATGACTAATGTACAAAGAAACTGCTACGAGGCCCAGAGACAATATTAAAACAACTATCCTTATATGCTCTTTTTTAATCATACCTAAATTGTCTCAATATAACATCAGGCTGTCAATCATAGAGACACAAGCTTGGGTTTTGCTTTCCCGAACCACTTCTGCGAGAGTTTTTTAACGCTTTGTGTCATGTCAGTAACTAGGATCTTTGTAGTTTTATCTTTTGAAAGCTTCTTGGAGATTTCCTGATGCCGCGCCAGGTAATTTTTTAATTTTTTTGGAACTATTTCATCTTGAGAAATTATTTTTATAGTTCTTGGCAATAATTTTTTAATTTCTTGTTTGAATATCGGATAATGCGTACAGCCGAGTACCAGCGCATCCAACTTTTTATTCAAAAACACTTGCAAGTACTTTTTTATAAATGGCAAAGCATTTTTCGTCTCCCCTTCTTCCGCCAGAGGTACAAGCAAGGGCGCCGGATTTTGAAAAATTTTTACCCGTCCTCCGGCGGGCTTGTTTTTCCATAATTTTAAAATTTCTTTTGGAAAAGCTCCCGAAGACACCGTGCCGGAAGTTCCCAATACTCCGATTCTTTTAAATTCAGCCGCTCCCTCCGCCGCCGGAATCAAAACACCCAATACTTTTTTATTTGTATTTTTATAATCTTTCTGAATCCTTCTTAATGCTCTGGCGGAAGCGGTATTGCAAGCCAGAATTACCAGCGCGCAATTTTCTTTTTTAAATAAATAATCCACCGCCTCGCGGGTAAATTGGTAAACCGCCTCATGGGAACGGTTGCCATAAGGCACTCTTTTAGTATCGCCTAAATAAACATAGTCGTACTGGGGCATCGCTTTTACTATCGATTTAGCGATAATCAGCCCGCCCAGCCCTGAATCAAAAATTCCTATTCGCATAAGCTAAGCATAGCAAATTATAATTTTTATGAAACTCTGCGCAGCGCGACGGCGCGAGCAAAGCAATACGCCAACAGGCGGATATATGTGTTGAGTAAAAATTGATAATTTGCTATGCTTTTAGCATGAACCACACGCGCCTAGACCAGCTCTCCGACGGCATCTTCGCCATAGTCATGACCATCCTCGTTTTTGAAATAAAAGTGCCGGTCATCTGGGGACCGACAGACAATCTCGGCCTCTGGCTGGAAATAAAAAAGCTCTTGCCTGTTTTCTTAAGTTATGTGCTCAGTTTTTCCCTGCTTTTCACCTACTGGCGCGCGCATCACTTTTTTATCTCTATTTACGCAAAAAACGTGGACCCGATGCTCACCAATATCAACGCGCTGTTTTTCATGCTGATAAGCCTGGTGCCCTTTTCCGCTGGCCTGCTCGGACAATATAATGAAAATGAGATGTCGATCATAATCTTCGGCGTGCACGTCATCCTGACCGGACTTACGCTGTATTGGATGCGGAGATATGTGCTTTTTTCCCCGCATATCCAAAATCCGGAAATCAGCAAACGGGAAATCCGCGGGAGCACGATCCGCACCATGGTGCCCGTCGTCTGCGCGCTTATCGCCATTCCCTTGAGCTTCCAAAACATCAATCTCGCCCTTACGCTCCTGACCTTGGCGGTAATTTTCAATCTTTCCTCGTACAGCACGCGCATCCTTGAAAGGATAATGAAGGCAATCTACCATGCTCTCTTCGGTGAAGATGTTCACGGCCACTTTGCCGACTAAAGCCGGCCAAAAAAATCAGAAGTCCGATTTTCTCCTCAAATCGCCATCCAATCTTTTGGCTTCAGCCCAGGCCAGCTCAAAAATCTTTTTCATCGCGTCGGCGATTTCATTCGATTCAATAATTATACCGAGCTTCTCCCGCCAGGAAGCGATCATCACTTTGTTGTCGTAAATATTTATTTCCGGAGAAAAAAGAAAGGAATTCTTCGGCACGAGAGCCGTTTCTCTCATTTCTTCCTTATCAAAAGTTTTCCGTTCCAGCCCTGCTTCAGTATCCGGAATAATCGCGCGGATGGCAATGCCTTTTCCGGCCCTTCTCTTGAAATATCCCGGGAAATAACCGGGCAAACCTATATTCATATCTCCGACACTAGCGTACGCCCGGATGGGTTCGTGGGAAGTCAATGTATCTTCGTAGACGCGTTCCAGGCCCTCTCGTCCTTCATAAAACATGACCTTCGGATGGTTCTCGATATTGTGGATTGATTTGAGCTGGGGAATCAAAGTTGAATCCGCTTTTTTCAAATCTTTTTGTTTTTTATTGAACTCGCCGAGAATATATTCCCGGAGCTGGTTGGGCGATTCCGCGACATATTCCTGCTTCGGTTCCTTGCCGGTCAAAGTCACCAAACCTTTATCGAACAATGAACCTAAAATGTCATAGACGGTCGTTCTGGCAATGCGCGCTTCTCGGGCGATTTTTGACGCAGTGCCCCGGCCTAAGACGAGAGTGGCTAAATACACATCCGCCTCCTTGGCAGAAAATCCAATTTCCAGGAGTATCTTTTGCAGCTTGTTTTTTATGGGCTCTTTCATACTGTTATTATAGCCGATAGATAAATTGTGTCAATTATTTTCGACAAAAATAAGCCATTTTCTAAATATATAATAAGGATATTAAATATAATAGTAAAAATAATGACGAAAATCTTTGACAATAATCTTTATCTAACGTATTATTAACGAATGCTCAGACGAATAGAAAGTGGAATATCGGCCAAATCCTTGGAGCCAAGTTACCTATCTTGGGTCAAAAGTTGCGCTGTTCAGCTAGGGCTCAAGGGTGTTGCCTTCATCAAAAGCGACGGCAGCGTAAAAGTCATCGCCGAGGGTGAAGATAAGAATCTGACGGTATTCGCTAAAAAAATCGGAAAATATAATTTTCTCTCCCCGTTGGAAAATTTTTATGTGAAATGGGAAGAAACAATCGGAGAGTTTAAGGAATTCGCCGTCACTACCGGACAATAAAAATGGAAAAACAGTGCAAAACCTGCGGTGAAAATTTCGAGGTCGAGAAAGAAGACCTCAATTTTTATGAAAAGATGCGATCTCCAACTCCCAATTATTGCCCGGAATGCCGGATAATGCGACGGCTCTGCTTCCGTAATGAGAGAACTTTATATAAAAGGACCTGCAGTAAAAGCGGAAAGTCGATAATCTCCATTTACCCGGAAAATACTCCCTTCTCTGTTTATGACCAGCACGTTTGGTGGGGAGATGATTGGGATGCGATTGATTACGGACAGGGTTATGATCCAAGCCGGCCGTTTTTTGATCAATTTCTTGAATTGCGAAATAAAATACCGCGCATATCGCTTTTGAATATCAACGGAGTAAACAGCGACTACGTGAACAATTCGGAAGACAATAAAAATTGCTACCTGATATTCGCCGCGCAAAAAAATGAGGATTCGATGTACGGCCGGCTGATCTATCGAAGCAAATTCGCGATCGATAATGACTTTATCCAGGATTCCGAGTTCCTGTATGAATGCATCGACTGCCGAAAGTGCTATCAATGCTTTCACGCGGACAGCTGTGAAAACAGCATCGATTTGCTTTTTTGTTTCAATTTGCGCGACTGCCAAAATTGCATCTTTTCCACCAATTTGAGGCACAAAAGTTACTGCATTTTCAACCAGCCTGTCTCAAAAGAAGAGTATGAGAAGAAAAAAAGAGAAATTTTGTCCTCTCATGAAAAACTAGAAGAAGCAAAAATAGAATTTGAGAATTTTAAAAAGAAAGCTTTGGTAAAATACTCCCATCAAGTGAAATGCAAGAACGCGACCGGAGATTATATGTACAATTGCCACGATGTGGTTCGCGGTTTTGATTCGGAAAACGCAAAAAATTGCAGATATATCGCCGACGCTGAAGGTCCTATTGATTGCTGGGATTTAAACAACTGTTATTACAAACCAGAACTGAATCTTGACGTAATGGCAGCCTTGCAAACATACAACGTGAAGCATTCCGCTTATGTGCTGTACACCAGCAATTCAGAATATTCCGATAGTTTGCACAACTGCGACAGCTGTTTCGGATGTATCGGCCTAAAAAAGAAAAAATATTGCATATTAAACAAACAATATGGAAAAGAAGAATATGAAAAAACCAAAGAAAAGATTATAGAAAGTCTGAAAAAAGAAGGGGTCTATGGGGACTTTCTGCCCTCCTTTCTTTCTCCGCACGGATACAACGAAACCCTGATTCAGGAATATGCGCCTTTAACTGAAAAAGAAGCGATGGAAAAAGGTTTCAACTGGCAAAATCAAACTTCCGGCACTTACGGCAAGGAAACCATCAAAGAAAAAGAAATTCCGGAGACCATCGGAGAAGTCTCGGAGGATATTTTGAATCAAGTTTTGGTCTGCCAGGACTGTAAAAAGAATTTCCGCATCACCAAGGGAGAATTTGATTTTTATAAGAGAATGGGGCTCCCTTTGCCGCATAAGGATTTCGAATGCCGGCATCAAGACCGGATGAAAAAACGCAATCCGCGCCAGCTTTGGCATCGCACCTGCATATGCGAACTTACAAATCACGTACACGGCGAGAAAAAATGCGAAAATGAATTTGAAACGAGCTACTCCCCCGACCGGCCGGAGACGGTTTACTGCGAGACCTGCTACCAGCAGGAGGTGTACTAAAAAACTCTGCGTGTTAGAATTCCTAGAATGGAATATAAAATTCTTCTGGGATACTCGGCGGTAGCGATAGAAATATTCAGTTATCTAATATATTTCTTCGGAATTTTCAAAGGCAGAACCAAACCTCACGCCTTTACTTGGTTCGTCTGGGGTGTTGCGAATATTATTGCTTTTGCCGCGATATTTATCGCCGGTGGAGGAATCGGGTCCTGGATATTCGGAGTCAACGCCGCTTGTTGTCTCATAATTTCCGCGATCGGGTTCCGGCAAAAACAAGTTTTATACGATCTGTACGACTGGTTTGCCCTTTTCGGTTCCTTGCTTGGAATTCTCCTTTGGTTTTTGAGCAAGAATCCGCTTTGCGCGGTCATTTTGATTTCTGCATCAGATATTATTTCCATGACTCCGACCTTGCGCAAGGCCTACAAATTGCCATTTGAAGAAAATATGGCTTCTTTCGCGGTTGGAATATTTTATTATTGTGATAATTGACACGAGTTTGATAATTTTAATTTTCCTGCGCCGAAAAAAGGCTAGTTTTCCACACCCCTAGACTTGGTTTATGGAAATTATTTTCTAACTCCGTGTTTGGTATGTAATTTTTCTATTTCTTTGTCTTCAAGCTCTTCTTTTTTTTCTTTCCCCCGCTCGCCGAGGGTTTTTAGTTCCGCGTCACCCAACATATTCAAGGATTTTGCCAGTTCGGAGAGGTGCGCTTCGATATTTTTCTCCGGCGCGTCGAGCACTTCTTCGAGTAAAGCGTGTAAAATCCATCCCATGCGCGGTCCGGGGCTGATTCCTAAATTTTTTATCATAAATTCTCCGTCAATTTTGAGTGCGCCGACGGAAATCGGGTCGCGCAAAGCTTCTTCGATCATCGCAAAATACTTCCGCAGGCGGTATGGCGTCTCTTTTTTCTTCATTCCAACCCGATCG
>Ga0076033_118_pt1 | contig 16453 bp, 13 predicted proteins | sample RifGroB1_FD_68109 | JGI IMG/M metagenome (GOLD analysis project Ga0076033, IMG submission 68109) | Parcubacteria (Nomurabacteria) bacterium GW2011_GWB1_43_7
GTTTTTGCGCAGGGCCGAGACTCCCATACCGTAAATGATGCCAAAATTTATCACCTTCGCCTTACGGCGCATTTCGCGGTCCACTTTCTCAATCGGAACGCCAAAAACAAACGAAGCAACGCCGGCGTGAATGTCTTTTCTCTCGCGAAATAATTCCGTCATTTTTTTATCCCCCGAGAGCATGGCCGCGACCCGAAGCTCGATTTGGCTATAATCAAAAGCGGCAAGATTGCACCCCTGGGGGGCGACAAAGCCGTCCCTTATTTTTTTACCGAGCTCTGTTTTAATCGGAAGATTTTGTAGATTTGGATCCTGGGAAGAAAATCGCCCGGTCGTGGTGCCATTTTGCAGAAACCTGGCGTGCAGGCGGCCGTCCTCCCCCACCATTTTGGGAATCACGTCTATATAAGTGGAAAGTAGCTTTTGCAGTTCCCGATGGGCCATTATTTCCTTAATTATTTCGTTCTCTCCCTCCAATTCTTCCAGCACGGAAATTTTAGTAGAGAAAGAACCGCTGGCATTCTTTTTTCTGCCCGATTTCATCCCTAACTTACCAAAAAGAATCTCTCCCAACTGCTTGGGTGAGTTGATATTAAATTCCGTTCCGGCCATTTTGTATATTTTTTTGGTCAATTTGTCCAATTCTTTATGATATTCGTCGGATAATTTTTCAAAATATCTTTTATCTATCAAAATTCCGTGATCCTCCATTTCTTTTACCACAGGCATGATCGGGCGCTCGATTTCTTCATAAACTCTGTCTAATTTTTGTTCTTTCAATTTTTTAAAAATATGTTCATAGGCTGTTTTGAAAGACTTGGTATGGGCAAAGAGCAAAATATCTTCCAACTTCGGATTTGAGACATCAGAATTGATGAGCCAAAAAGCAATACTGGCTTCTTGAAGCTTTTTGGGAGAAACATCTGGGGGCAAACCCAGAGAATTTTCGAATGGTCTGGCCGGGGATTGGGGCCCCGGAGAACCGAGGACCTGAGAAAATTCTTCTGGATTTGCCCCTTTCTTATTCCCATTTCCAAAAAAGTTTTTCAAGCGCGCGAGCAAGCTTCTGAATTCAAAATCCGCAAAAACCTGCTCTACTTTTTTAAAATCCGCATTTTCCCAAAAAGTTTTTACCGGCAGTTCAAATTTTATCGGCGCATCGGTCCTGATGGTCGCCAAAGTTTTTGAAAATAAAGCCTCCTCCTCGTTACTTTTGAGCAATTCAATCATCCGGGAACTGATGCCGGCTTTTTTGAAAATCTCCTCGTCTTTCTTTATTTTCTTGTATATTTCCTCTATCGTTCCGAATTTTGTGATTAATGTTTCCGCCGTTTTTTCTCCGATGCCTTTAACGCCGACAATATTATCCGACGGATCGCCGCGCAGTCCTTTGTAATCCGGCAAAAGTTTGGGTTTGAAATGAAATCTTTCGAGCACGGCATCCTCATCATATAAAATAGTGTCATTAATGCCTTTTTTCAAAGTATAAATCCTCACTTTTTTATCATCCACCAACTGCATGGTATCCATATCGCCGGAAGCAATAATGATATCCAGATTTTTATCTTTCTTGTATTTTTCGACGATTGTTCCCAAAACATCATCCGCCTCGAACCCCGGAGCATCGTAAATCGGTACATTGAATGCCTCAAAAATTTGTCGGGATTTTTGGAGCTGTACAATGAGGGCCTCATCCGCTTTTACGCGACCGGCCTTGTATCCGTCATAAGCTTCATGCCGAAAAGTTTTTTGCGGTAAATCATAACAGGCGACAATATAGTCCGGCTTAAGTTCGGTGATTATTTTCATTAGCATACTGGAAAGCCCGTAAAGCGCCCCGGTCGGCTCGCCCTTGGAAGACAAAAACTCGGGCAAGGCGTGATAAGCGCGATGTATTATGGCGTGAGCATCCAATAAAACCAGTTTTTTATTATTTTCAGGCATTGTGTAAATTCTATCCCGTTAGAGGTAGGGACTCGCTGCGAGCCCTCGCGACCTCTAACGGGATTATACCATTAGTGATAAATTTGTTTTTACCCCTTGTTTATTGCTATAATTTAACAAATGGCCTCATTCGACGAAGAAAAACAAAATAAACAGCTGGAAGATTTACATAAGCTGGAAGAAGAACAATTAGTGGCGACGCTGGCGGAAGAAAAATACGGACTGCCCTACATTGACCTCTATCGCCTAGGCATAGACAATGAGGCGCTCCGGGCTATATCTGAAAAGGACTCCCGGGAAATGAACGTGGCACCTTTCAAACTTTTTGGAAAAAATATTTTTATCGCCGTGCACGCGCCTTCGGACGACCTTCTCACAAGATTAAAAGACGACATGGAAAGAAAAAGCCTGGTGCCTACTTTCTACATGGCGTCGACGGCCAGTATCAATAAAGCCTGGGATAGATATAAGGAAATTTCAATGGCGGAAAGCTCGAAGGTCGGAGGTATAGACATTTCCGGGGAAATTCTCCGGGAAACAGCCAAAAAAATAGAGAAAATGCAGGACATCCAAAAAATGGTGACGGAAGCGCTAGAAGGAAACAAAATTCACAAAATTTCCCATTTGCTCGAAATAATCCTGGCCGGCGCGATCGCCATTAAGGCCTCCGACATACACATAGAACCGGAAAAAGAAAGGGGCCGGCTGCGCCTGCGACTGGATGGCGTTCTGCAGGATATAAATTTCTTCGGGATGAATATATACCGGCTTTTAAATTCACGCATCAAGCTCTTGTCGGGGATGAAACTAACCTCCACTATCGCGCAGGACGGGCGCTTCAGCATCATGGAAGATAAAGAGGAAATAAGCATCCGTACTTCTCTGATTCCCGGCGCTTACGGCGAATCTATAGTTATGCGCATACTCGATCCGAAATCAATCCAGGTACAGCTTGAAGAACTGGGAATAGAGCCCTATTTGTTTTCGGTAGTGGAGCAGGAAATTGCCAAACCGAACGGCTTGATCCTGGTTACCGGTCCGACCGGCTCCGGCAAGACGACTTCTCTTTATGCCTTTCTGCGAAGAATCTATTCCCCGGAGATAAAAATAATAACCATCGAGGACCCGGTTGAATATCATCTAACCGGCGTTACCCAAACCCAGACAAATGACGAAAAGGGTTATACCTTTGTGGAGGGTCTGCGTTCGGCCTTACGTCAGGACCCGGACGTGGTGATGGTAGGAGAAATCCGCGACCGGGAAACAGCCGAGACAGCGGTGCAGTCGGCCCTGACCGGACATATGGTCTTTTCCACCCTGCACACCAACAATGCGGCCGGAGTCATTCCTCGCCTGATCGACCTCGGTGTGAATCCGAAAATCCTGGTATCGGCCCTATCCCTTTCCATCGCCCAGCGCCTGGTCCGCAAGCTATGCCAATTCTGCAAGAAAGAAAAAGTTCTTACTCCTGAAGAGGCGCAGATCATTAAATTGAACATGGATGGAATCAAAGAGGAAGGCAAAAGTCTCTCCAATTACAACATAAACCCCGACGCGCCGATAAAAATTTTCTCCGCCGTTGGTTGCGACAAATGCAATATGACCGGTTTCAAGGGCCGAATCGGAATTTTCGAAGCGATTCGGACAGACGAAGCGATAGAAAAAATAATGCCGGAGAATCCGAGCGAACGGGAAATTAAAAAAGTGGCCAGAGCGCAAGGGATACTTTCCATGCGGCAGGACGGGTTAGTAAAAATACTAAACGGAATCACTTCTTACGAAGAGGTGCAGAGTGTGGTGGACTTGGGAGAGGAATAAAAAAAGCATTAATCCATTAATCTTGAGGTCTATAAATAATCGGCATTGAAGAAACCAGGTGTAAATCCCTTAAATGAGAGAAAAAAATTGTCTCATCATCAGTCAGGTCGTAAAAGCTTCTGACCCGGCCAGTCGGAATATCTATTATTGTCGGAGATGAACCATATTCCGATATAGCAAGAAGTGTATTAACCCCCATTGAAAAAATAAGAGAAACTTCATCCATAAAAGGGGCTTTGTTAATAATTTTAAAATCGGAATCGGGTTTATCTAACTCTTGTGCAATAATAAAATAATGCCCATATTTAATGAAATAATTTTCAGAATCGTCAGCTAATACATTAATTTCTGAATCTTTAACCAGACAATACATTTTATCTCCTTGGACTAAAAACGGTTTTTTACATACAGGGGCATTGTTTAACATGATTTTATTCTCGACATTAAATCTAAAATTAGAAATGTTGTCTTTTGATATTTTATATAAAGTGTTGTTTTCCGTATACACTAAAGAATTATCGTCCAAAAAGGAAAAACCTTGCGCATCTTCAGTAATAGTTTTGTGGGTAAAATCAGAAAGGCGAAAAACAACTAGAGGGGAATGTTCTGGTTTGTCGCTAGTATAATAAACATAAGAACAAACCATAAAATCACTATCATTAGACCACCGACAAAAAGACGGTGAAATATCATAACCATCAAGCGTTTTAAATATCTCTAAAGATATATTTTTTGAAGGGTCTTTTCTTGAAAGAAGACTACTGCATGCACCATAGGATCCTTCTGAAAAATAATTTCCGTTTGGCGAGACACAGCTTATTTCTATGTCTTTATTATTTTCAACAAATAATTCTTGTGCATTGTCGCCATATATATCGCTTACTACTAGTTTTGATTTGTTGCCGTCCTGCCAATCTCTGATTGAATGGATATATTGCTCGGAACCATAATTTATTGGGGTGGTAAAAGTATATTTTTCTTCATAAAGATTTTTATCTTCTATCGCCTTTGTGTAAGAAAACGTCTGAAAAAGAATACTAAGCAACAAAACGGCACCAAATAGAACAAGGGGTGCCACAATGAGTCGAATAAGAAATTTTGGGTGTCGTGCCGAAAATCCGATTTTATCCAAATAAAAAATTACAAAAAATATTACTATAATTCCAATAAGTGGTATCGCGAAAGGAAAAAGGATGATTTCCGAGCCAAATAATCCAATTGCTATAGAAAAAACCAGTGGAGAAACTAACATAAAAGCCCCAAACGCAGTGGAGAGGAGATCTAAATGCAACCCTTCTGTATCCAGGCTCTCAAAAAATAAAAATAGATAAACTAATGTATATAGTAAAACCACAATGGAAAGGTACAAAAAAATAGAAAATGTAACTTTTTTAAAGAACCCAAATTTTGGTTGGATGATAGGAAGAGGAGATGGATCGGATGATCTAATAATATCTTTGTTTTCCATTCCTTTATTGTACCATTTTTCGGTTTATTTATTAAAATAAAAAAAGCATTAATCTCTAAACAATCCTTTCAGGGCTGGGCCCCGAAAGTAACAAAATATTATAGGATAGCACCAGTGGACCAGTGAAGGTACCAGAACGTCCTACGCAAATTCGTATAACCTGTGGCTGATTGCTTAGAGATTAATGCCCTCTTATATTCTCAAGAACTCTGAATGTATTGTACTATGACCGAAACACCGGCAAATGCTATAATGTGCATAGCCATGTGCATACTGTGTTAATAAAACATCAGTATTGGAAGTATAGCATAATATTAAATCAATGTCAAGAAAAACGGCAAAAAACCCAAATAAACCAACTCCGGAAAAAACCGCCAATAACGACGACTCATTTTTGGACCAAACCCTCCGCCCGACTCGTTGGGACGAATACATCGGCCAAAAACATATAAAAGACAACGTGAAAATCCTATTGCGGGCGGCCGAAGGGCGGGGGCATATTCCCGAGCATATCCTATTTTACGGGCCTCCGGGGCTCGGCAAAACTACCCTAGCGCACCTGATCGCCAAAGAAACGGGCAAGCAGATGAAGATAACCTCCGGGCCGGCCATAGAGAAAGTTGGCGATCTCGCCTCGATTCTTACGAACCTCTCCCCCGGCGACATTCTTTTTATAGACGAAATTCACCGGCTTAACAAAATGGTAGAAGAGATACTCTATCCGGCCATGGAGTCCAGCGTTCTGGACATCATCATCGGCAAAGGCCCGTCGGCACGCACCATTCAGCTTGATCTTCCGCCGTTTACTCTGATTGCGGCCACCACGCGAGTCGCTCTCGTCTCTTCTCCGCTCCGCTCCCGTTTCTCCGGAGGAGTTTTCCGACTGGAATTTTATTCCAACGAGGAAATCGCGAAAATTATCGAGAGATCCAGCAAACTTTTAAAAATAGAATTGGAAAAAGAGGCGCTAGAAGAGATCGCCAAGCGTAGTCGCTTCACTCCGCGCACCGCGAACTATTTTTTGAAACGCTGTCGCGATTTCGCGCAGGTAAGTAAAAAAAAGTTAGATAAAAAAACGGTTCAAGAAGCATTGAATATGCTGGCAGTTGATGAAATCGGTCTAAATTCTTCGGATAGAAAATTTTTGGAAATCTTGATTGAAAAATTCGGCGGCGGGCCGGTGGGGTTGAAAACCATCGGCGCGGCGATGTCCGAAGAAGAAGCGACAGTGGAAGAAGTGATTGAACCGTATTTGATTCAGCTTGGTCTCCTCGAGCGCTCTCCCCGCGGCCGCATTGCCACCCGTAAAGCATACGAGCACTTGGGGTTTGAGGTGCCGGGGAAATTACAAAACAGGTTGCTTTAACCCTCTCCTCCTTGTGGAGGAGGAGTGCTCCGACTTAGGTTGGAGCGAGGTGGTGATTAAATTTTAAATTACCACCCCGAACCCCTCCTTAATTAAGGAGGGGAGGAAATACAACACTATGTCGGGACATAATCGCTGGTCACAAATTAAGCACAAAAAAGATATTACCGACGCGAAGAAAAGCAAGATTTTTTCCAAGCTGGTGCGCTTCATTTCCGTGGAAGCCAAACTCTCCGGTGGAAAGGATTCTCCGGGTCTCCGTGCGGCTATTGAAAAAGCCAAAAAAGTGAATATGCCGGCGGAAAATATCGAGCGCGCCATTAAAAAAGCCAGCGAGCCGGGAGCGCATATGGACGCAATCACTTACGAAGCGTATGGCCCCGGTGGAGTCGGAATAATTATTGAAACTCTGACCGACAGCAAAAACAGAACAGCACAGGATATAAAACACATACTTACTAAAAATGGATTTGCTTTGGGGGGCATCGGTTCCGTCACTTGGGCATTCTCCGCCCAAGGCGGATCCGCCTCTGGCGGAAAAAAATGGGTACCGAAAACGACTATTCCCCTTTCGGATGCAGATTTGGAATTGTTGGATAAATTAGTGGAAGAGCTCGAAGAAAATGATGATGTGCAGGATGTATACACCAATGCGGAATAAAAATAAATAAAAAGAAAAAGCCGTCGTTGCTATTTCTAGGTTTCGATCGGCTTTGATGTTCGCCGATCGATTTAATCGATTGGCTGGTTGTCATTTGACAACCGTATTAAGGTGGGCGGGGTGGAGGTCCCCCGCCCGGTCTACTTGCGCGGCCGTGGCTCGCCTGGTGTTTCAGCTGGAGAGCTGGGTCGCGCCGTTCTTCACCCCAGCGGCGGGTTCACCCCCGAAGTTCCTCGCGCCGGTGCGGGCGATGGTGGAACCCTGGACGTACAGGGGCGGCGCCTTGGCGTTGGCCGCGCTGTTGAAGTTGTCGGCGACGAAACCGGCTATCACGTTGTCATCGGGCGCGATGGCGACGGCCTGGTCGGCGACGGTGACCGAGTTCACGCCTGCGACGAGCATGTCGTTGGTGGCGACGAACTGGTCGGTGGACCCGACGATCACGTTGATGGGATTCACTTCGGTCGCCTCGGTCGCGTAAGCGACGACGACGACGACGAGCCCCACGCACAGCACTGCGAACAGACCCCAAAACCTCTTCATACTTCCCCCTTTCTTGCTGTTGTGCTAGAACTTGTCGAGGGTTTCCGGTGGCCGTCCTTTCTAAGCGGCCTTATCCTCTCGACTTCTATTTGAGATAATTACATATATTCATAAATAAGTCAAAAAGTTGTCCGCAACCCCCTAAATCCCCCTTATCAGGGGGACTATTAGTTTTTCCTCCCTTGATAAGGGGAGGATTAAGGAGGGGTTTGATAAATATGTTAAAATAAAAAAATGACAAGAATTTTAGGAATAGACCCGGGTTTTGAGAGATTGGGAATAGCAATATTAGAATCCTCCTACGCCAAGGCTTCGAAGGATAAAGAAAAAGTGGTTTTTTCTGAGTGTTTTAAAACTTCTGCCAAGTTGGAATTTTCGGAAAGATTAAATTTAATCGGCGAAGAAGTAAAAAGAATAATAAAAAAATACAAGCCGGAAGTTTTGGCGATTGAGACATTGTTTCTGAATACCAACCAAAAAACGGTGATGCGAGTCGCCGAAACGCGCGGGGTTGTAATTTACGAGGCCGCGCAAGCCGGACTTAAAATATTCGAGGCCTCCCCTCCCCAGATAAAAATAGCCACGACCGGCTACGGCCGGTCCGACAAGGCGCAAATAAATAAAATGGTAAAAATACTGGTCAAAATAGACAAAGATAAGCACTCCGATGATGAGTTGGATGCTATCGCCATCGCCCTAACTGCTTTTGCGCATTTACGATTTTAGGCCTGCCATGAGCTTGTCGAAAGGTTATCCACATATTCTATTGCCAAGCTTTTCAGATTTTGATACAACGTAGGCAATTATCAGAAGGTCGCTTTTATCCGCCCCCGGCGGAGAAAATAAAATATAAAAAAATAAATTTATATGGACGGAGAAGAAGATGTTTTAGAAGAAGGAGGAGGAGAATTTAAAACGGATGACGAAGAAGGGTTAGATGCGCCCCCGGAAGGGATAGAAGACGAATTTGGACTAGAGGACCCGGATGACAGATACCACTAAACTGCGGGAGTCAACAGGCAAGACCTGTAAATTACAGGTCTTGCCTGTTTTAGTTTTGAATTATTTTATTTTTATGAATCGGTGCTTGCCGATTTTGTAAATGTGGCCCTTAATGACTATCTTAGGAGAAAAAACTTTTTTGTTTTCCGTTAGATCCATAATCGCCCCTGCTTTCAATAAGCGATAAACTTCCGAATTCGATTTGGAAATCCGGACTCGCAGGAGAATTTTATTGAGCGGCTCTCCCCCTTCCACTTCTTCCACCGCCTCGGGAATTTCCTTTTTCTGAAAAGTTTTTACAAAGCTTTCTTCCGCTTTTTGGGCCTGTTTTTCTCCGTGATAAATTTTCACTATTTCGAAGGCCAGCTTCATTTTTAGATCCCGCGGGTTCTGGCCAGCCTTGATTCCGGACAAATCAATTTCGGTGCACAGCTCAAACCCTTTCCCAATCAAAGAATCTGCCCAACTCATAACTTTGCCGAACATTTCATTCGGGTCGTCTTCGAAGGTAATCATATTGCCCTCCGTTTTGCCCATCTTTTTCCCCGCATTATCTTCGAGAAGTTTCATGGCCAAAACGGATTTGTTTTTCCCCAACATTTGAAAAACCAAATTTCTGCCCACCAACATATTGAACGTCTGATCATTTCCCCCCACCTCCACATCAACACCCATCGCTACACTGTCATAACCCTGCATTAGGGGATACAGGAATTCATGTATAAAAATCGGCTTGCCTTCCGTGTTCCGGCGGGCGAACATATCGCGTTTCAGCATCTGATCGACAGTAGCACGGGAAGTTAAATTCAAAACATCCTCAAATGTCATTCTCGACAGCCATTTCGAGTTGAATTTGAATTCCGCCTTATTGTCTCCAGTAAATTTCAAAAATACGGAGGCCTGCTTTTTGTATTTTTTCAGGTTATCCAGAACTTCCCTACGGGAAAGCCTTTTTCTCGCCGCCATTTTGTCGGTCGGGTCCCCCACCATCGCGGTAAAATCTCCCATCAGAAGGATTACTTGATGCCCGAGCTCTTGAAATTGCTTGAGTTTTTGGAGGGGTATCGCATGCCCCATATGAAGCGTCGGACCGGTCGGATCGATGCCGAGGTAAACCTTCAATTTTTTGCCGGAAAGAAGCTTCTTTTTAAGTTCTTCTCTGACAAAAATATTCTCAACGCCTCGTGCCAAAACTTCATCGATTTTCTTTTCATCCGTCACTACTTTCATATTCGAATAATACCACATTTTCTGCTATAATTCGAATAATGAAAGAAGTATTCAGGAAGATGAAAAAATTATATAGAAACAAAAAACTCATAAAAAACCTCATCTTGCTGGCCGCGGGTGTTTTTGTTTTAGCGGCCGGAACCGTTATCATTTTGCTTTCTTCGATGAGGATACCGGATTTTCATTCTTTCGAGAACCGGAAGGTCGTGAATTCCACCCAGATCTACGACCGCACGGGAGAAATTCTGCTTTACGACATACATCAAGACATCAAAAGGACTTACGTCCCGTCCGAGCAGATGAGTTTCAATATCAAGAACGCGACAGTCGCGATCGAAGATTCCGAATTCTACAACCATAGCGGGATAAGAATCACGGCGATCATCCGCGCGGTCCTGTCTAATTTTTTCGGCACCGGCCGGACCCAGGGCGGTTCGACCATAACCCAGCAACTGGTAAAAAACACCCTCCTGACCCAAGAAAAATCCTATACCCGGAAAATAAAGGAATGGATATTGGCAGTCAAAATAGACAAGTCGATACCGAAAGAAAAAATTCTGGAATATTATCTGAACGAAGCCCCTTACGGCGGAAATGTCTACGGGATAGAAGAAGCGAGCAAAACCTATTTCAATAAAAAAGCGCAGGACCTGACGCTTCTTGAAGCGGCTTATTTAGCCGCCATTCCGCAGTCGCCAAGCCGGCTTTCTCCTTACGGAAGCCATAAAGACGAACTGGAGGCCAGAAAAAATCTGGTACTGCGGAGAATGTTGGAATTGAATTTCATCTCTCTGGAAGAATATAATAGAACAAAAAGCGAGGTTGTTGCTTTCGCCGAACAGGCAACTTTGGGTATAAAGGCTCCCCACTTTGTTTTTTTTATCAAGGATTATCTTGAACAAAAATATGGGAGTGAAGCGATAGAAAAAGGCGGACTGAAGGTGATAACAACTTTGGACTATGAATTGCAGGCCAAAGGAGAAGAAATCGTCAAAGAAGGGGCCTTGCGGAACGAAAAGGACTGGAACGGAGAAAACGCGGGGCTGGTCGCGATTGACCCCAGGACTGGGCAGATTTTAACCATGGTCGGCTCCCGAGATTATTTCGACAAGGCGATTGACGGCAATTACAACATCGCCACAGCCCAGAGGCAGCCAGGGTCATCCTTCAAACCGTTTATTTACGCCACCGCCTTCAATAAGGGCTTTACGGAAGACACGGTACTCTTCGACCTGCCCACCGAATTCCAAACCACCTGCGACCCTTCGGGTAGAGCTTTGCCCGGGAAAAACCAGAGAGACTGCTATATGCCCGACAATTACGACGGAAAATTCCGCGGGCCGATGTCCCTGCGGAGCGGTTTGGCGGAATCCATCAACATAATCGCGGTAAAACTTTTTTATCTGGCGGGACTGCCTGATTCGCTCCGGACGGCAGAGAGTATGGGAATCAGCACTTTGACAGACATCGGACGATACGGGCTCACTTTGGTCATCGGAGGCGGAGAATATGACTTCGGCTTACGGAGTTTTCGCCGACAATGGCATCCGAAATCCATATACCGGAATTTTGCGGGTTGAAGACCTAAACGGAAAAATATTGGAGGAGTTCAGCCCGAACTCTTACGAGGTCCTGCCGAAAAACACCGCCCTCTTGATTTCCGACATTCTTTCCGACAATGAAGCCCGCACGCCGACCTTCGGAGCTAGATCACCTCTCTACATACCTGGAGAAAATATAGCTGTGAAAACTGGAACGACGAACAACAACAAAGACGCCTGGACCATCGGATATACGCCGTCCATTGTGGTCGGCGTCTGGGCCGGGAATAATGACAATACTCCGATGAAAAAAGGCGGCGCGGCCCTGGCAGGACCGATTTGGAATAAATTTATGAGCGAAGCGCTAAAAAATCTGCCGTCCGAGAGCTTTGAGACACCTGACCTGGAAATCGATCCGACCAAGGTAAAGCCGGCTCTGCGCGGATTCTGGCAGGGCAACGAGAATTTCTTCATTGACAAGGTTTCCGGGAAATTAGCCACGGAAAATACGCCCAGGGAAACCTTAGAGGAAAAAGTCATAACCAACGTGCATTCGATACTGTATTGGGTGGACAGAAACGATATTTTGGGTCCGGCGCCCTCCAACCCGGGAGCCAATCCCCAGTTTGATCATTGGGAAATTCCCCTACAAAAATGGTGGGCACAAAACAATGGAAATTATAAAATAACGACCTGGAACGAAAAACCTCCCACCTCCGACGATGTGCACACCGACCTTTCCAAGCCGACAATCTCGATTCTGGAGCCGAATGACGCGGCAATTTATTCCCCGGATCAAAGAATTAATTTAAAAATTACCAGTTCTGGGCGTTTCCCTCTGCAAAAAATAGATATTTTCATAAACGATACTTATTTGGAAACCAGAGAAGCGCCCTTCAGCTTTTCCTTTATTCCAAAAGAGCTGGAAAATCTGCAGAGCAACAACGAATTAAAAATAATTTTTTACGATACTGCGTACAACCGCAACGAAGCGGCAATGAATTTCAGGGTGGAGGGATAATTAACGCGTGCTTTTGGGAGTTTTTTTGCCGAAAGATTCCTGAAGTTTTAAAAAAATTTGACTTTGCTTCAAAAAAACCTCGTTCTTATAAATGGGTTTGATATTCAAATATATCACGTTGTTTTTTATCTTTATATTTTCGGAATTTATTTCTGTCTTTATGACTTCCGAGATGATTTTTCTGATGGTTTCTTTTTTCCTTTCTTCAGAAAGAAGAATATTGTTAAACCGGCTGAGTAAATCCCTTATTTCAATCATCTTTTTACCTGCTCATCGGCATTATAAGATAAGTAAACGAGCTGTCGGAAACAGGAGATATGACCATCGGCCGGGAGCCCCCGGATAATCTTATGGAAACACTGTCGGTAGTAATTGACTGGAAACAATCCAGAAAATATCTGTAGTTAAAACCGAGTTCAACACTCTCCCCTTTCATAACCGCATCTAGGTACGTCTTGTTTTCCCCAATATCGTTATTGACGGACGAGAGCTCAAAAAGTTTTTCTTTGGGTTTAATCGAAAAATTAACCTGGTTGAATTTATCGGAAAAAACATTTGAGAGCTTAAGAGCATTCAGCAGATCTTGTTTGAGCAAGACCACTTCAGTGGATGAATCTTTCGGAATAATTTGGCGGTAATCGGGGAAAATTCCGTCGATCATCCGGGAGGTCAGATAAACACCGTCGGAAGAAAAAGAAATTTGATTTTTATTGAAACATACTTTTATGATTCCTTGAAACTCCCCGAAAACCTTCAGTATTTCCGAAACATTCTTAAAAGGGATTATAATCCCTGTTATTTCCTCGAGCCCTTTTACTTTCACTTTTTTTTCAGCCAAACGAAAAGAGTCGGTGGAAACGAAAAACAAATTATCCTCACTGGTATACACAAAAACGCTGGAAATCTCCGGTTTTATGTCCGAAACGGAGGAACTGTAATAAACCGATTTAATGCCGTCAATCAGTTTTTTTGACTCTATCTCAAAACTGGCCCCAATGACGGCCGGGATTGTCGGAAAGTCCTCGTGCGGAGTGCATTTTAGTCTTATTTGGCTTTTTTTTGTTTTAACCGACAAATTTCCGTCCTGGCTTTCTAGATGAACATTTTCATCCTGAAAAATATTGGAAAAAACGGCGTTCAACACCGACCCAGATATGGCAAGGGTGCCTTCTTTCTCTATTTTGGCCGGAATCTCAATTTCCACCCCCAAGCTTAAATTAGTAGACCTTAGTTTTATTGATTTTCCGGAAGCAACCAATAAAATAGAATTCAGAACCGGCAGGGTCAAGTTTTTACCGGTAATTCTTTCCACTTGAGAGATTGCGCTTTTAATTTTTTCAACAGAGCATTCTATTTTCATGGGTTGTTTATAATTCTATATATTTAATTTATTAATAATATTAATGTTGTTGATAAGTGGATAAACATATTTTGGGCTGTTTAATATAACTATTTTATATTTTTTTATTTAAACCACATCTGATAACTTTTTATAATTTTATTTATTTTTTAAAAAAACTTATTTAATAATTTTTAATTAACAATTCCCCTTTTGCTTATCATTGTCTTTTGAGCCACTTATCAACAATCATTTAAACATGATTCTTATCTGTTCCAGCTCCTGTAGTAGTTGTGGATCGTTTTTTAAGTCGGCTTTGATTTTTAAACACGAGTGTATTACCGTCGTATGATCCTTCCCCCCTAATTTTTGACCGATTAACGGGTAGGAAACATTAAAATCTTCTCGGAGCAGATACATAACAACTTGTCGGGCTTTGACTATTTCTTTTTTTCTAGTTTTTTCATAAATTGACGGTTCCTCTAATTTATAATATTCACTAACGGTTTTCACCACATCCTTTATGGCAATATTCCTTTTCGGCTTCATATTGTTTTTTAATAGGTTTTTTACTTCCATGAGAGTCAAAGGCTTATTTTTCAGGCGATATTGGCAGACAATAAGATTCAAGCTCCCCTCCAGCTCGCGGATATTGCCCTGCACAGCTCCCGCGACATACTCCATTAAATCTTCTTCCAAATTAATATTAAGTTCGCGCAGCTTTACTTTCAAGATCGCTAAACGGGATTCGTATTCCGGTTCGGAAATGTCGACGATCATGCCGGCGGCGAAGCGCGATTTTAAACGATCGGCTAACTCCGGGATGTAATTGGGGTGTTTGTCGGAAGAAAAAATAATTTGTTTGTTGTTTTCATGGAAGGTGTTGAAGGTGTGAAAAAGTTCTTCTTGAATTTTTTCCATTTTGCCGATAAATTGGATGTCGTCGATGATCAGAAGATCGTATTTGCGGTATTTTTCCTTGAAAGAGTTCGCTTTATTGCTTTGGAGTGAATTTATAAAATCGGTTGCGAATTTTTCCAAAGTCATATAATGCACTTTTTTATCCGGATATTTTTCTTTTATTGCGTTTCCAACCGCCTGAATCAAGTGGGTCTTCCCGAGCCCAGTGCCTCCATAGACAAAAAACGGATTGTATTTGGTTCCCGGATTCTCTATTATCGCCTGGGCGGCGGCGTAGGCTAGTTCATTGAAAGTCCCCACAATAAAAGAATCAAAATGATAACGCGGGTTCAGGTTGTCCTCCGGATTAATGTATAAATCTTTTAAAGGAAGCTCTTTTTCAATAGTATCGCCTACCACTATCGTTTCCTGTTTGACGTTTTCCGGCTTGATAATGGTATATTCCACCGCCCGCATATTTTCATACGCCTCCGCGATAGTCTTGGTTATAAGCTTATGATATTTGTTTATAAGCCAGTCTCGGACAAACTCGTTCGGCACCCCAATATAAACAATACCAGTTTCCTCTTTTACGATAGATGTGTTTTTAAACCAGGTGCTGAAATTTGCCTTTGATATACCTGATTCTATTTCCATCAGGCAACTTTTCCACAACTGTTTCGTATTCATAGTTTCGTATTATACTATTTATAAATCAAATGACATCCCTAAAAACTTATTAACCTTGTTGATAATCTGTGGATAATGTTATATACCCAGCACCCATATTTCACTCACTTTGACTTAATATAGGTGCTGGGGTATACTCTACCACATGTCTCAAACATACCAACCTAAAAAGAGAAAGAGAGCCAAAACCCACGGGTTTTTGGTGCGGTCCAAGACAAAAACTGGCAAAAGAGTGATAAATCGAAGGCGCAGAAAAGGGCGGGCCAGACTCACAGTTTAAATTTCCGGCTAGCCATGCTCAAAAAAATAAACAGAGCCGATACGAAAATAGTGGAAAAAATATTTAAGGAAGGCAAATTCCTTAATTTTCCGAACCTGACTTTCAAGTTTTTAAAAAATAATGGGAACGCAAGAAAAATTTCCGTTATTGTTCCTAAAAGCGTGGCCAAACTCGCCGTTAAAAGAAATTTATTGAGACGTTTAGGATACAAAGCGCTGGAAAAACACGTAGCCGGTTTCCCGACCGGCCTTCAGGGCGTTTTTATTTTTAAAAAGTATCAAAACGATGTTTTAATTCTTGAAAATGAAATTAAGACCGCACTTGCTAAAATTAATTAATTTTTATCAGAAATATATTTCTGTTTTTAAAAAACCAAGCTGCGTTTTTTATCCGACCTGTTCGGAGTACACTAAACAGGCCGTAAAGAAATACGGAACGCGGAAAGGGATATATTTGGGATTTTTGCGCGTCCTGCGTTGCCATCCGTGGCAAAAAAATCACATCGATCCATTGATCTGATTTTTAAATTTTTTCATACCTACCCCGTGGTAAATTTTGCTAAAAATTTTACTTCGGGGTAGAATGGGAAAATGCTCGGAAATATTTGGAACTTTGTCTTATATCAGCCATTATTGAACGCCTTAGCTGTT
>Ga0076033_133_pt1 | contig 11855 bp, 11 predicted proteins | sample RifGroB1_FD_68109 | JGI IMG/M metagenome (GOLD analysis project Ga0076033, IMG submission 68109) | Parcubacteria (Nomurabacteria) bacterium GW2011_GWB1_43_7
GAAATATGAAATGGAGACCGACATTATTTTGGGATACGAATCCGAAAAATATTGACGTTCTAAAACACGCTCAATATGTGATTGAGCGCATTGCCGATTTCGGCAATGATAAAGAGGCGCGGTGGGCGCTTGATTTTTACGATAAAAAAACCCTACGCAGAGTCATATTAAAATCACGCTCCCTGCGACCACGGACAAAAACATTATGGAAATTAATTCTCAACAAAAAATAGACTGGCACTATGAAACCCTTCACGAAAACACCAAAAAAGCGCTGGATTTTTTGTCAGCGCAGAAATGGCTTAAAGAAGAAGGTTGGTACTTAGCTGGCGGAACAGCTTTGGCGCTCCAAGCCGGAAATAGAAAATCGCTTGATCTTGATTTCTTCACCGAAAAGAAAGATTTTAAAGAAAAAGAATTGCTTGCTCATTTTATAGACAATCAGGACTGGAAGACCGATATTGAAGAAAAAAATACAATATACGGACAGATGTTCAAGGCGAAGGTGAGTTTTATCGCCTACCCGTTTTTTCTGCCCCGACAGAAACCGCTATGGTACAAATACGCGCGGGTCCTGTCTGTAAAAGACATCGGCGTTATGAAGATTACCACCATTTCTCAACGCGGAAGAAAAAGAGATTTTTTCGACTTGTATTGGTGCGCAAAAAATGTTGAACCGTTGGAAGAAATAATAAAAAAGCTACCCGCGCAATATCCTTTTATCGCTCATAATTATCACCACCTTATGAAGGCGCTGGTGTACTTTGAAGACGCTGAAAAAGACGCAGAACCGGAAGTATTTTTTGACGCCAGCTGGAAAAAAATAAAAGATTTTTTCAAAAAGGAAATTCCTATCATAGCGGACAAGCTGATTCGCTAGCAACTTTTCCATTCATTTTCAATGCCCTGAACCAGCTCTTTAAAACGGAGGGAATACTTTTTAAGGCGTATTAAGCAAAGACAATAGGCTGTTTAACATTTCCTTTTCCAAAAAATTGTTTTACAAAAGATGGCGCAAGCTGTGATTTAGCATTAAGAAGTTCTATCCCCAATATGTTTGACTTACTATCTAAATCAACAATTAAATGGTTTTCCATGCGAAGAGTTTTGGCAACCTTACCTTGCTTAAATTTAACATAAAGCGCATCTGCAATTTTATCATATTTTGTATTCATAAATAATAAGCTGTGATTATGATAATAATTTGACCTTTTTGTTCAAAAACAATTTCTAAAGTTTTACCTTTTACAATCTTCTGTATTTTCTGTGTCGGCGGATATGACCATAAATGAGAAGTCGGAGAATTGATGGCCTTTTTAATATCTGAAATTACTATCCCTCTTTCAGAAATACGCTCTTTTGAGTGATCAGTAAATATTATCTTCATAACCTATCTGTATCATAACACTAAATTGAAAAACAAACAAACAAAAAACCACCCCCGTCGGGGTGGTTTTTTGTTTAACCCGCACACCTTTCGTTCACGAAAGGTCGTGTGGAAATACTTTTTAAGGCGTATTAACCAGGAGTTATCAACTCTCAACTTCCCTTAAAACTATTTAGCAGTTTTAACTGGGGTCTGGGTGTTGTCCTCCATGTTGAAGGTGTAGCCGTTCATGACAGCCGTTGATGCATCCAAGGTCGTTGCGGTAACATCGTCGGTTGTCCACTGAAGACTTGAGAGGAACGCACTCACAGAGTTAACTACGCCCTCAGCACCTGCGGCATCGTTCTCAGCGGATACGGTAATGGTAAACCTTTCAGTATCACCATCATCAATCTGATAGAGAACATCGCCGTTATACTCTGCGCCATACGCACCAGCGTCGCCGGTTACCGTATCAGCGGAAGAAGTAATGGTCTCGGTGAAGTCCTCAAGCTGAGAAGCCACTGAAGAGTCGTCCGTGTAAAGAACGTTCACTTCAGTTGCGGAGTCGTCTGCAGTAGCAACTATGTTTGCCACTTCGCTAGTGATATAAGCATTAGCATCAAAGGCAGTTACATCAAGCACCCAGGTAAACTGAACCGTGTCTGGTTGAGCATCTACCGTAGATACTTCAGTGCTCTTGCTTACAACTACTACACTAATACCAGCATCGTAGATAATAGAAGCTTCTCCGATTGCAGTACCAGTCATATCGCCGGTAGCTACATCGTCTCCAGACTCATCTTCGGCATCAATCAAAGCGCGCTCTGTCGCTGTGATTTGAGCTTGGATAGAGTCGCCGTTAGCAACCTCAGCTCCAGCAGTAGCATCAAGATCATTGATATCTACTTCCACTGTAAACAGAACTGTGTCACCGGCCTCAATCATAAAGTCAAGCTCGTTAAATGTGATTGTTTCGTCAGTATCCGTGGCAGTAACACCCTTTGAATCGATTTTATCACCATCGGCAAAGAGAGTTACTTTAGAAATACTGTCATCAATGTTCATTCCAACGGTTGTTATTTCAACCGGGATTTCGTCAATAGTGACATCCGAATCCCCTTCAATTTCGATCTCAAACGAGAGTACTTCTACTCCGGTTGTATCGTCGGTATCATCAATATTTAGAACATGAGCTTCATTGATGTCATCATCATCGGAGAGCGAAACCTTAAGCTCTAGGTCAGACGCTGCAGAAGAAGATGTAAAGTCAAATCTCTGTTCAACTTCTTCATCAACTGTATCGTCGTCAATATCAAGCGTGACTGACTCTGTAGTCGTTACGCCTTCAGCATCAAGGAATCGGACGCTGGAAACACCAATCTGCCAATCGTCAGAATCTCTATCAGACGAATCAATGCTATTGGCAGCAGTTACAGCCAAAGTGAATTCTTCAGCCTCACCAGCCTCAATAACAGCTCCGTCGAGGGAGATAGTCTTGCTCCAAACATGGCCAGTTGATTCCGAGAAATTCTCTACATCAGCCTCGCCAACCATTTCGCCACCCATCCAGACAGATACGGACTCCATATAGTCATCCATATCTTCAGAGTCGGCAGTATTCTGTTGATTGAGTTCAACTTTTATAGAAGTGACGTCAACATCTGATTCATCATCAGCTTCAACTTCGAAAGTTAAGACTTCTACATCATCTTGACCTTCACCAACTTCTTCGCCTGAGAAATCAGATAGACCGTCAACGGTAATCGATCCCGCCCCACCTTCCAAAGCACCTGAAGGTGCTGGAGTTGAACTATCACACTTCGCTCCAGTCAAAGGAGAGTATCCTGCGGTTGAAGAACAACCTGCTGGAAGTCCTGTTGAAGGACCGCTGTCGCATTTTACTCCAGTTGTAGAACTGTATCCGGCAGCTGAAGTGCAACCTGCTGGAAAGTTTCCTGTAGGCGCACCCATCATCGCTGCGCGAGTCAAGGGACCAACAACTCCATCAGCAACTAAACCATGGCCTGATTGCCAAGCCATAACAGCAGCTTGAGTCATAGGACCGAATTTTCCGTCCGCTGATGCTCCGACTATGGATTGCAAGCACTGAACTTCAGTGCCTGTTGAACCCGCTCTTAATGTAGAAGTGATTGTGCAATCAGCTGAGGCTGTGTCTGCCAAAAAAGCAACACCACCTACAACTAAAACTGTTACAACCAAAACTCCAAGAAGAAATTTTGATTTTAATAAATTACTCATAAATTTTTCTAATTTTCTACGCCATTAATTAGTTTCGACAAAACTAAAAGCGTAATTTTTCTATCACTATTTTTTGTCCGCTAATAACTAATAAATTTTGATAATGCCGCGGATTAAAAACAATGAACAGATATAAACCTACATTGAAAACATAGCTATTCGGTTTTCAATGACCTTTCCATCCCACCACTGGCGGGACATCTATTTTCCATCAGGATCTTTTCGACGAAATCATGAAGGAAAATAAATACAGATCTGCGAATACAGAAACACGCCTAACGTGCAGTCTGTAATCACAAGAACATTATAATATACAGTTCCAAAATAGAACAATATACTATGTGGATAACTCCTCTAGTCATAAGACGCATAAACGCCTTAAAAGTTTCAGAGTCCGCACCCTTATATATTCTCATATTTCTGCTAGAAACGCAATCCCAGTAAAAGCTAGCTTTGGGCATTGTCGGGGATAGGTAGCGTATATCGGCTCCAGCGCTTTTCCCCTGTCTTATTTAGGAGGCCATCTTTTACCATAGATATCAACTCCCTTTGGAGTGTCTTTTCACCGCAGGAAGCAAGAGATCCTGCCTGCGCAGGCAGACCATATGCCCCATTTTTAATGTCCGTTATCGTGGCATTTCCACCATTTTTTTGTATATAAGCAATAATATCATTACGCCTACTCTGTTTAAGGACATAAAAATTATTTACCTTGCCTGTGTGTATAGATTTTTTATTGGATCCACTTGTCGAATGAACGGACACTCCAACTCCACTAAGTGCTTCCATAAGGGTACTTCCCTTTTGGACACCGATGCGAGTAGAATGATGTCCGATAGATTTACCAAGGGGAATTCTTTGCAAAGATAACTCATCTTTTAAAAATTCCGATAAGTTTATCTGCCTATTTACGATTCCACTTTTACCGCTCCATTCCTTTATAGATTGATCTAATTCTAAAAATTCTTTTCGGAGAATACCGCAATTCATCTCGGAAATGATGTTAATGGCAAAAGCAATATCTAAAAAGGACATAACTTCGGATATTTTAACGCAAGCATTGTGAGGAGTATAGTATGTGTCTGATATAATTTCCGCACCCAAAGTCCTTAATTTACTTCTAAGCGGTTCATCCATTATATCCGTAACCATATAAAGCGCCGTAATAAGCTTATGGGTCTTTGTGTAGGACCCCGAACCAAGACCTGCGGTCTGGTACGGAGCAGGAATAGAAGAACTGGTGTCTTTTAAGTCCTTTTGGGAGTCCTTTAGATTTTTTTCTTCTCCAAGCATACGTCCATTATATACACCCCTACACTTATTTTGCAAGTCCTTTATTCCTCTCCTCCTTGTGGAGGAGGAGAGCCCGAAGGGCGAGGTGGTGATTAAAGAATTACCACCCCCAGCCCCCTCCTCAATAAGGAGGGGAGAAAATACTTTTTTAAAAAAATCTTTTTTATTTTTGGTAAAATATCTTTATATGGCAAAATATGGGAATGGCGGAAAAAGTGACAAGAAAGTTTCTTCGGGGCTCAAAACTCAAACCAAGCACGGAATCATTGCAATTATATTTTTTGTTCTCGCGGTGTTTTTCTTGATGTCCTATTTCGATATTGCCGGCAAGGCGGGAATATTTTTTTATGAAAAATTAAATTATCTGCTCGGGGTCGGATACATTCTTCTTCCCGCTCTTTTTATCCTGCTCGGGGCTTCATTCATAAAATCGGAGACGCCGAATATCGGCTGGACCCGCGTCACAAGCGGAATTATGTTTCTTCTATCGAGCCTGGGAATGATGGACGTCGCTTCAGAAAACCACGCGGGCGGGTTTTTCGGGGAAATTCTGTCAACGCCGTTTGTTGCTCTTTTTGACGTGTATGCAAGCCTGATTTTCCTCGGCGCGATCTTAATAATTTCGATTCTGATAATGTTCGATGCAAAACTCGACCCGGTTTCGTTTTTCAAAAAAATCTGGAACAGTATAACCAAGAACAAAGAGAAGCTGGATAAAAAGCTGGAGACCATGGGAGAAGAAGATGGGGAGGGATACGAAGACCAATCCCCTATATCTCCCTTATCAGGGGGACCTGAAAACGACATCTCCCCTGACAAGGGGAGGCAGGAGGGGTTTTTTAGAAAAAAGAAAGAGGAAGAAGAGGAGGAAGAAGAAATACCGATCAAAAAAAGAAAGGCCACGTCGGGTTCTTATGTCCCCCCTCCGCTCTCGCTCCTCGAAGAAGACAGAGGCAAACCCAACACCGGGGATATCAAAGCCAACGCGAACATCATCAAGCGCACACTGGCAAATTTCGGCATTGAAGTGGAGATGGATGAAATAACCATCGGGCCGACAGTCACACGTTACGCCTTAAAGCCGGCCGAGGGAGTCAAACTCTCCCGCATCGTGGGATTGCAGAATGACCTGGCGCTATCGCTGGCTGCACACCCGATTCGGATAGAAGCACCGATACCAGGCAAATCGCTGGTTGGCATTGAGATTCCGAATAAATCCAAATCCATCGTGGGCCTGGCTACCCTCCTCTCCGATGAAAAATTCCAAAACTCCTCAAAGCCTTTGACGATCGCTCTTGGACGCAATATCTCCGGCAAAGCGGTCTTCGGCAATATGGTGAAAATGCCGCACGTGCTCGTGGCCGGTACGACCGGTTCGGGAAAATCGGTAACAATCCATTCCATGATTACTTCCCTTCTGTACCGGAACGGCCCGGACGATCTTAAGCTCATATTGATAGATCCGAAACGCGTGGAACTTACTCTTTACAACAACATTCCGCACCTGCTCACGCCGGTCATTACCGAAGCCAAAAAGACGATTCTGGCCCTAAAATGGGCCGCTAAAGAGATGGACCGCCGCTACGATATCCTGGAAGCGGAATCAGTACGGGACATAGAATCCTATCATATTAATGTATTCGGCAAGAATTCGAAGAAAATGAGAAAAAATGGCGACGGCACGGAAGAAGAAGTAAACGCCGAACGCATGCCGTATATCATTATCATCATCGACGAACTGGCGGACATTATGAGCACTTATCCAAGAGAACTGGAAGCGGCTATCGTGCGCCTAGCGCAGATGTCGAGAGCGGTGGGCATTCATCTAATCTTGTCTACCCAGCGCCCGGAAGTAAACATCATCACGGGACTCATCAAGGCAAACATTCCAGCCCGCGTGGCGCTGAAAGTTTCTTCGCAGGTGGATTCACGCACGATTCTGGATGCGGGCGGAGCGGAAAAGCTCCTGGGCGCCGGCGATATGCTTTATTCCTCGGGCGAGGCCCAGCCGGAACGCCTGCAAAGCGCGTTTATCTCCGAGCCGGAAGTCAAAAAAGTAGTAAAACATCTGGCCGACGCCTATCAAGACGAGGTATCCGAAGAAATATCGCTCTCCGCGGGATCTATTTCGGCTGATAAAAGTATTTTCTCCGCCCAAGGCGGATCCGCCTCCGGCGGAGAAATGTTTAATGAAGATTTCGAAGATGGAAGCGATGATGAAATGTACGAGGAAGCCCGGGCCTGTGTGATAGAAGCCGGCAAGGCCTCAACATCTTATCTTCAAAGAAAGCTGAAATTGGGATATGCCAGAGCGGCGCGATTGATGGATAAGCTTGAAGAACACGGAGTCATCGGCCCGGGAGACGGAGCCAAGCCAAGAGAGGTGCTGGAAAAAATCACGCGCGATGAAAATGGAAGGAATGTAATGTAATGAATCCGAATTTAAAAAAAATAGTCAAAATAACCGGTTTTTCCGCATTTTTTTTATTGATTATTATTTTCGCGTTTTCTCGCTCCAAAGATCTGATTGTCGGAGTGAAAATAAAAGACGCAAACCTGACAGACGGAATTACGGTTATAGATAATATAATAACAGTTGCGGGCAATGCGAAAAATGCGGTAAACTTGAACCTGAACGGACGGGAAATATCAATAGACCAAGAAGGTAATTTCAAGGAGACAATTGCGCTTCTGCCGGGGTATAATATAATCAGTATTAGAGCGCGGGACAAATTCGGGTACGAAGATGAAAAGAATTATAAATTAATATATAAAAAATAGAACCATGAAAAAAGCAAAAGGGGAAGAGAAGGAAAAGAAGACGGTCGGAGAAACGGTGCTCGACGACGCTCTGAAATCAATCCAGACAAAATTCGGGGAGGGATCAATAATGAAATTCGGCGATACGCCGAAAGTGAACATAAATACGATACCCACCGGCTCTATCGGCCTGGATATGGCTCTGGGTGTGGGAGGCATCCCGCGCGGAAGAATTATTGAGATTTTCGGCCCGGAATCTTCCGGCAAGACAACGCTCTCTTTACATATCGTGGCGGAAGCGCAAAAATTAGGCGGGGTTTGCGCGTACGTGGATGCAGAACACGCGATGGACCCCGACTATACAAAAAAACTCGGAGTGAATATAAACGATCTCCTTATCTCCCAGCCCGACAACGGCGAACAGGCGCTGGAAATCGTCGAGTCCCTTGTGCGAACCGGAAAAATCGATGTCATCGTCATTGACTCGGTCGCCGCGCTCACTCCCAAAGATGAAATTGAAGGTGATATGGGGGCATATCATGTCGGCAAACAGGCTCGCTTGATGTCCCAGGCGCTGCGCAAACTAACCGCTATCGTCGCCAAGTCCAAAACCTGCGTTATTTTTATAAATCAAATCCGCATGCAGATCGGAGTGATGTTCGGCAATCCGGAAACGACTCCGGGCGGGAAAGCGCTGAAGTTTTACACCTCGGTCCGACTGGACATACGCAAAATCGCCCAGATTAAAAAGGGGGAGGAAGTTGTCGGCTCGCGCACGCGGGTGAAAATCGTGAAAAACAAAGTGGCCGCGCCGTTCAAGCAGACGGAATTCGACATTATTTACAACGAGGGCATCTCTCGGGAGGGAGAACTGATGGCCTTGGGAGAAAAATTCAAAATAATAGAAAAAAGCGGGAATTCGTATTTTTATACTCCCGCAGGTGAAAAAGCTGAGAAAACAAAATTGGGCGTAGGGTACGATTCAACCCGCACGTTTTTGAAGGAAAACAAAAAAATATCAGATCAGATTTTGAAGGAAATCAAGAAAAAGTTTTCGGAAGAAGCCTAGCATCACGGGCAAAAAATTATTTGGCATTACTCCACCCTTCGGGCGGAACCTTCCGCCTGCATAATCTTTTGTCCGCGGCGCTTTAAACTCTCTCTACGTATTCACCAGTTTCGGTGTTTACGCGGATCACATCTCCTTCGTTCACGAACATCGGGGCGTTCAGAGTCGCGCCGTTTTCCAAAGTAATAATTTTCATTCCGCCTTTGGAAGTGTCTCCGCGAACAGCCGGCGGAGCTTCCTTTACTTTAAATTCCATTTTAATCGGCAAACTAATCTTGATTATCTTTTCTTCATCGTCATTATCCCAAATTAAAGCAGTGGCATTTCCGTTTTGTTTAAAAAATTTTGCCGTATCGCCAATCAAAGCAGAATCCAGTTTAAATCTCTTGCTTTTGTCTTCCGGGTCACAGAACCAAAATTCATCCTTATTGTGATACAAAAAAGTAATATCTCGTTTTATAATATCCGCCTCGTCGACCGAATCGGCAACGTGGAAAGTGGCCGGAAAAACTTTTCCGGATATCAAACTTCGCAATTTGACTTGGTTTTGCGGTTTGCGTTGCTGAGTGCGGGCGACATGCGACTCCACCACTTCACAGGGTTCATCATCATAAATGATTATTTTTTTTTCGCGAATTTCGTTATATTGCAGCTGCGACATAAAATTATACTAGCAGTTTAAATGCTTGATAAAAGGCAAAATTGTGCTTGCTTACTTAACGACAAAAGGCAGCAGGCCCAAAAACCTGGCGCGCTTGACGGCTGAAGCCAGAGCCCGCTGATTTTTGGAAGTTACGCCGGTGCGCTTATGGCTCACTATTTTGCCGTTCGGATTCAAAAATTTCTTCAAAATTTCAACATCCTTGTAATCTATATATTTTATGTTGTTGGCTGAAAAATAATCTTGTTTCATAAACTAAAATGGCAATTAAAACGGTATGTCTTCGGGATTAATGTCCTCTTCTGGATATTCGATGGCATCAGCTTCCCCTGCCTCGCTGGCCGGAGCTTTGGAGCCCGTACTTGCGCCTCCTCCGCCATTTCCCCCCTTAGGGCCAAACTGCGTACGATCCGCGACTATTTCCGTGCGGTATTTTTTCTCTCCGCTTGTTTTGTCATCCCAGCTTCTTGTCTGCATTCTGCCTTCGACCAGTATCGAACTTCCTTTTTTCATATACTGCGCGACTGTTTCCGCCTGCCGTCCAAAAACCACGACATTGTGATAATCCGCCGACTCCTGGCGCGCGCCATTTTTGTCTTTCCAAACGCGATTGGTGGCCAGAGAGAACGAGCAAACTTTCACGCCCGAAGGGAGGGAGCGGAGTTCCGGATTGCGGGTCAGATTTCCTATTACAATTGCTTTATTCAAATACATAATTTTAAAAAAATAAAATATTAAACGCCGACCAGCGCATCTATCTCTTTGTCTATTTCCTCTTTGTTGATAGGAACCACTGTCCCGCTGTCGCTGGTTTTCTCCGTTCTCGGCTTCCGGCGCATTTCTCCCCGGACAAACCTCTTTGCGGCGATGGTACTTTCTTTGACCGTTTTTATTATCAAAAATCGGATAAAATTCGGGTTAAGATCCAGTTTCTTTTTCAATTCTGAAACTTTATCCGAATCCATCGTAAATTTAGTCCAACCAAAGTAGGCCGTGTTGAATTTATTGCGTACATTGGCTATGACTTTCGACATCGCATAGGCAAGCGTTATCATTTTAGGCACCTCATCAGAAATTCCCACGCCGCCCAGGGACATTACCAGTTCCCGAAGATTGCCGTAAACAACCGGCAAATCTTCCTCGGATATGGAAGGCACCAAAAGATAGCCAAGCTCATAGACCCTGGAATTTGTGTCTTTTTCCGTCCCGTTTTTATTTTCAGCTTCCGCTTCCGACATGGGTTTTATGCTATCAAAAAGGCCTTAAAAAGTAAAGGGATTATTTATTTTCTACTCCATCGCCTTCGCTCTACTCAGTGGACCCAAAAGCCCGTCAGCCACCAGCCCAACCGACGCTTGCCAAGCGCGCGCCGCGGCCATCGTCAGCGGACCGCATACCCCGTCAAGAACCAGATTAGCGTTGCGGGTATTTAAAAATGTCTGCCAAGCTTTGCAGGCGTCTCCACGACTCCACAACTTCACCAAAACAGTCCCAAAAGCGTAAGTCGGAGCGGTCCAAGTTGTGCATCTTTGCCCTGTAACAATACTAAATATATGGCCTAAGGGGCAAGCAGTCGGAGAACCGGCGGGAACGGAAGAAGGAAGAGGTTGAGGAACTGAGGGAGAAGAGCGTGTTGGTGGAATAAGTGGAGGAAGCGACAAACAGCGACAGCAAGCCGTAGGGGGTGGAAGTGCCGACGCCGAGCCGACTTTGAGCAACGTTAAGCGTGAGAAAGTGATTAATAGTAATTGTCGTCGTGCCGGTACCGGTAACCTTGCTGGAAGTCACGCCGATGGTTTCTAAAACCACGTCATCGCTTCGGTAAATAACAATGTTGCCTGTTTCCACATCTACCGCCTCATCAAAAGTCAAAATTAATTCCGGCCTTGTGTCTACTTGCGTGGCCCCGTCGCTAGGAAAATAATCGGAGACAGTGGGATTGGAGAGGTCTTCAACGGTAAAATTCCAAGTTGTCTCAGATGCAATACCGGCATAACTGTTTCCAGATAAATCATCAAAAGCAGTCGTATCAATTTTTACATAATATTCTGTATCATCATCAAATGTCCCTGTGGGATTAATAGTAATCGTTGTCGTGCCAGTACCGGTAACATTACCGGAGGTCACATCGACTGTTTCAAAAACTGAACCATTGCTTTGATAGATAACGATATTGCCTGTTTCCACATCTACTGTTTCGTCAAATGTTAGAACTAGGTTAGACGTAATACTGACTCCGGTGGCATTATCGGTTGGAGAAAAAGTTGAGACAGTTGGGGAAACAACATCCGGAGTAAGTTGACTGATGAAAATATCATAGGAATAATTTCCATAACCGTCATCGGCCGATTCTATGTTGGCCGTGCCAGCGCCGGGATCGAAATCCATTATGCCGTAAAAATATCCACCCGTAAGAACGTTGCCATTGTCATCAACATCAATAG
>Ga0076033_122_pt1 | contig 10233 bp, 8 predicted proteins | sample RifGroB1_FD_68109 | JGI IMG/M metagenome (GOLD analysis project Ga0076033, IMG submission 68109) | Parcubacteria (Nomurabacteria) bacterium GW2011_GWB1_43_7
AAATGGCATGGGAGCGGCAGATTCAAGAACTCGCCAAAGCAGAGCCGTTGGTGAAAAAAGTAAAAGAAGGCCAAGAGCTCTCAAGCGATGAATCAATGGTTCTTGCTGAAAAGTTAAACTCTCCAAAATATTACTTCAACGAGGCAAACTTGCGAGAGGCATATCATTATCCGCCCGGCACGCTCAATGAATTTGTAAAAACCGCTCTGGGCATTCAGGAGCTTCCCACCGAAGCGCAGTTATACGATGAGCGCATCAGCGAGCTTTTTGAAGCGTGGCTGATTGATAAGCAATTCCAGCCGGAGCAAACAAAAATCCTCCGTTTGGTAAAGAGCCAATATATTGCTCGCCGGTCCCCGATTGAAGTGTCTATTTTCAACGAACCGATTTTTTCGGCGCTGGGCGGCCTTAATCATGTGCTTCAGGTCTTTGATGGTGATAAACTTCAAACTACGCTTAAAGAGTTAAATCAAAGGGTGTTTATAAGGTGATAAGTGCTTTGTAGCAGCCTTGTTTACAAGTTTGACAAGATGTAAACAAAAGAATATACTTTGTATACATTGTGAATAGAGATGTAAACGATTATGGCAAAAGTAAAAATTGGAGAATTACAACAGCAAAAAGAAGGTTTTAAGGCCTTTATTCCGGCTCCTTTTCCTCCAAGAGGCGGCTTTGAATTTTCTCCCGTAATAGCGAGAAAAAATGATACCGCGACCCGATTACTCGGGAAGCTCGACGGTATCACTCAGCTTTTGCCAGATATGGATTTTTTCCTCTTTATGTATATCCGTAAGGACGCGGCTTCTTCCAGCCAAATTGAGGGGACTAAAGCCACTATGATGGATGCTCTTGAAGCGGAAGCAAAGATAGATTCCAATTTGCCGGAGGATGTTGACGATATTTTGCACTACATAAAAGCGTTAAACTACGGCCTGGCGCGGTTGGAAAGATTTCCATTTGTTTTGCGTTTTCTGCGCGAACTCCACAAGGAGTTGATGACTGGCGCGCGAGCAACTCATTTCTCCGACCCGGGAGAATTCCGCAAAAGCCAGAATTGGATTGGAGGCACGCGGCCGGACAATGCCCATTTCGTACCGCCGCCCGTAGAAAAAATGGAGCGCTCCCTCGATGATTTGGAAAAATTCATTCATGCCAATGACGACGTCTTGCCCCTCATTAAGGCCGGACTGGTGCATGCGCAATTTGAAACCATTCATCCCTTTTTAGATGGCAATGGACGCACGGGTCGCATGCTCACTACCTTCTATCTTTGGAAGGAAAAACTCCTTGAGAAGCCAGTTTTGTTTCTCTCGTCTTACTTCAAAAGACACCAAAAAACATATTACGATCGCCTTGATATGTATCACGATGGCGAAGTGGAAGTATGGATAGACTTTTTCCTTGATGGTGTTACGGAAATTGCCGAGAAGGCCATAGGAACTGTCCTTGCCATTACAAAATTACGTGAAAAAGATACGATGAAAATTCAATCTCTTAGCAAACGAGCTTCCGAAAGCGCGGTTTTAGTATTACCGCAACTTTATAAAATGCCGATTGTAAATGTTGCCAAAATCCAGGAATTGACTGGATTTACGCGCGCCGGAGCGCAAAACCTCATTGATCGGTTTGTTAAACTTGGCATTTTATACATACGTGATGAAGAAAAAACCTACGGCAGGTCTTACATCTACAAAGAATACGTGGATATTTTTGCCGAGGAAAAATAGTGAATCAAATGACCACAAACATTCAACAATTAAGAGAGGAATTCAAAAGCAAGCTGTCACGCTTGAATGACTATTTATGGACAGCCGGACTTCCAGATCCAATGACTAGAATTCAGCAAATCAGTTTTTTCTTTTTTCTCAAGATGCTTGAGGAGCAAGATATTGCGATGGAGAAGGAAGAAAAACTCACCGGACGCAAACATAAATCCATTTTCGCGGGACAAAAGGATAAATTTCGCTGGTCCCGTTGGCGCGAAAAAGCCGGTCAAGATTTATATAAATTTGTCCGCGATGAAGTTTTTCCTTTTGTTGAAGACCTGCACAATGGCCATAAAAATATCCAGCAGATTTTTCATGGCGCAAAATTGCGTATTGACGACCCTCCAGTGCTCAAACGCACCGTAGAACTTATAGATACGGTAGATTTTTCAAGTTTAGACACTGACGTTAAGGGCGACCTGTATGAATCACTGCTTTCAAGTATTGAATCCGCCGGCGAGCTTGGCGCATTTCTTACCCCAAGACACATAATTCGCGCTATTGTTGAAATGGTAAATCCCAAAATCGGCGAGACGATCCTTGATCCAGCGTGCGGTACCGCCGGATTTTTAATCACGGCGCATGAGTGGATAAAAAATAGAAATAGCGATCCGAAAAATATGGAGGAGCGAGAGGGTAGAAAAGTTGGTTACGGAGATAAGCTCAACAAGGAACAATTTAAGTTTCTCACCGAGAAAGCTTTTTATGGATACGATGTTGGTTCAGAGATGCACCGTCTCGCTTTGATGAATTTAATTCTTCACGGCATTGAAGGCGCGCATATCCGCCGGAAGGATACCGTAGCCGGTGCCGAGGATGAAGAAGATTTGCGCCGATTTGATATCGTGCTTACCAATCCGCCCTTTGCGGGGAAGGTTGATCGCTAACGGATAAAACCAACCCTGCCGGTAAAATCCAACAAAACGCAGGTTCTCTTTCTTGGTTATGTTATCAATTCCCTAAAGCCAAATGGCCGCGCCGGCATAATCTTGCCCGAGGGTTCACTTTTTGGCACAAATAAAGACGACAAAGAAATCCGCCGCTACATGTTGGAAAACACAAAATTGGAAGCAGTTGTCTCAATGCCGGCCGGAGTATTCCAGCCCTACGCTGGAGTAAAAACCAGCTTTCTAATTTTCAAAAAGAAATCTGCTCCGAAACTCGATGAAAAAGAGAAGATTTGGTTCTTTGATATGAGGGGCGACGGCTCATCGCTCTCGGCCGCCAAAAAGTTCGGGCCCCAGTATAAAAATGATATTCCGAAACTGTTGGAACTCTGGGGCAAGGGTCAAGCGACCGCTAAACCTTACTCGTGGTTTACCACCGTGAAAGAAATTGCCGAGAACGATTATATTTTGTCCGCGAATACTTATAGTCCATACAACGGCGAGGAAGAAATAAGTCACCGTGAGCCAAAAGAAATTTTAAAGGAGATTGAAAGCGGCGAGAAAAATCTTGAATTAACCTTGAGCGAGGTTAAAAAACTGCTATGACGAACGATACTCTGAAAAGGAAAATATACGCCGATAAGATAGCCGAGGAAATTGATAGCCACTACCAAACCAAGAAAGAAGTTGGTCATGGAGACAATATGGTGTTTGCTATTTCTGGAAAGTGGGGTGAGGGCAAAACCGAACTTTTAGGTTTGCTTGAGCCAAAATTAACAGAAAAGGGATTTACAGTAATTCGCTTCAATCCTTGGCAATATTCACACGAAGATATTTCACTCAAACGATCTTTCTTGCGCGTAGTGAAAGAAAAAATACACTCTGAAGTTGATTTAAGCGATCTTTATTATGACCGCTCAAAAACAATAATAGATTGGAAGTCAGTTGTTTCCCCGCTACTCAAAATTATTTTGGTGAGCGCTTTTGTGGTGTTTGTACTTATTCCCGCTATATTCAACTATCCAATTGGTGACTGGTGGAACGGCGTAGTTATGGCACTCAAAAACTTTTGGGGTTCTGGGATTAGTGGAGTGATTTTGACTGCACTTATTATTCCGTTACTTATCAAAACAATTATTGTCAGTAGTCGCGCAGCTCAAGTAACTACCGCCGAGGAATTTGAAGATAAATTTCGGGAATTGTTAAACGGAAAATCAAAGCTGGTAATTTTTATTGATGACCTTGATCGATGTACTTCTAAAACAGTTAAGACGGTTTTAGATTCTCTCCGTACATTTTTTTGCCACCCGGAATGTTCGTATGTTATTACTGGCGATCATACGGTCATTGAGCGATATGCCGCAGAAGAGCTTAATCCCAAGAAAAAAGAGTTTACCGGCAAAGATATTGAAGAAGGAAGGCGTTTTTTGAAAAAACTATTTGATGTGTATTGGCGTTTGCCGCTGGCGACCCCAAAAGTTTTTAAAGAATTTTTAGTAGATGAAATTAAAAAGTCGGGCATTACATTAAAAGAGGCGCAGGATAAGAATATTAAAAACTTTTTACTTGATGACGGATTTTTTGAGCGGAACCCCAGGCATGTTAAACGATTTATTACGGCACTGAAATTTGCCCTAGAAAGCGTTAAGGCACAATTAGAAGAATTGTCTCAAGAGAACGGTACTAACGAAGATGATGATATCAAGGATCAGAAGAAATTCATTCAGGAAATACTTGATAATCCTGATCTTTTGGCAAAAGTCCTTCTTATTCAGGAAAAATTTTATCCTGTATACGAAAAGTTAATTTTATATCCAGCCGAAATTGTCAATCATGAGAAAATGCTTCGGGGTAGCAGTAAACCCGAGGAGTTGGCAATTGGCGGCAAAACAATATTGGAAATTTTAGAAAAAGATGCCGAAGCATTAAAAAACTATACCAGCCTTATAAATCTTGAGCCGCAATTTACCGACACCTATAACTCTACAATTTATGACCCCACAAACTTTTTTGCATTCTCTGGAGCCACCGGCTTGCCAAGCCTCAAGGGACCCGATGAGGCGAATTTTCCACAGTACATAAAAGCCGGTCAATTGGTTGAACGGTTAGGATCAAATCTTGAGGCTGTTCCAAAAGAGAAGAGAGAACGATTCGCGCAAAGAGCACTGCAAATTTTCGATGACAAAACCACCACTGAACAAGAAAAACTTAATGTAATTGGCGAGAGCTTAAAAGAAGCTGCTCAATCAGACGAGTGGGCGGCAAAACTCGAACAATGGAAAGAAAAGCTATTTGCCTTATCGGCCCCGCAACAAACCCCGTTAGCAAAAGATTTCTGGACCGCCGTACTTCAAAAACTTCCAAATCTCTTATCAAAAATTAAAACTGGGAAACCACAATATTTTGAATTGCTTTGGCCCGTTCTCGAATCAATAGAAGATGTAAAACTCCACCCGGATGCCAAATCGGAGATTGAAAAACTCTTAAAGGATTCTATCGGCGCGCAACCATTAAATCTGAAAGGAGTAAAGATTTATTTAGATAAATTTGGGTCTAAGGCCCTTGATGAAGAAATAAAGGCTAAGTTAGTTGATCCTCAAACCGCAAAGACATATTTCGAGCATTGCCAAACACTTAATGATCCCGATGGTAAAATTGCAAAAATAGTTTTGGTAAAGTTAAAGAGTTTCATTGAAGATTTTGCCAATATCGATTGGGTCATCCAAAACCGTGACTTTATAAAATCCGTCAATTTGTTTGGTGATGTAAAAAATAGACTATCCCAATGGTCAAAAGACCAAAAACAACTTCTTAAAATCGCCAGTATTAGAAGTGCTTTAGAGCTGTCGGATCAAGAGAACGAAATAATTAAAAATCAGGCTGTGGAGCTGATTCAAAAATCAGCCGATTTACAATTTATCGAGGATAGTAATGTTCAGGCGACCTTAGATAAGGAATCAAGAAAAAGAATTTTCGAGGGGCTCGTGAGTATTCTTGGCGGTAACGAGGAATCATTGGAAAAGCGTAAAAAGGCAGCTGCCTTATTAAATAAGAATAGTAATATTTGGAGTGGTATGGAAAAAAATGATGTTTACGACTTTCTTAAACAAGTCAAGAAATTAAAGCTCGGCAGAGTTGCAGATTTAAAGGATTCTCCGAAAACAATCTTGGATTCTTGGGGATATGATGAAACTGATAAAAAAGACGAAAAATAATATGTCTTACCCAACAAAAAAATTAGGAGATTGTCTGGCGCAATTTGACCGAGGAATAAGTTGGTCCCGCAAAGATGAGGACGGGGCTGTTGCAGTTTTGCGTATACCAAATATTGAGGAGGGACATATAAATCTCAATGATATTAAACACATTAGTGTAAAAAACGGAAACGGCGAGCTTTATAAAAATGATATTGTAATGGTTGCCTCAAACGGCAATCCTGATTTGGTTGGTCGTTCTGCTCTTGTTACCGAAAAAGAAAAAGGAATGCGCTTCGCCTCTTTTCTTATAAGGTTGCGACTTGATAACACAAAACTTTTATCACAATACGCCCATTTATTTTTATTAACACCGACATTCAAGCGAGAGCTAAGAAGAAAAATTGCAACCACTTCTGGGATTTATAACTTAAAAAAAGAACACATTGAAAAAATAGATATCCCTCTCCCGCCTCTCCAAATCCAAAAACAAATCGTTGAGCGGTTGGATAAGATTGTTACGGCGCAGAAATTGAACGAAGACCTCATCCAAAAATCCGACGAGCTTTTCCAGTCGCTTTTACATAAAGAACTCAACCCCGCCGGCAAGAAATGTGGAATCAAAAAGTTGGGCGAAACTTTTGAAAGAATCACAACACCAATTTTGCCAGTGAAATATCCCAATCAAGAATTTAATTTTATTGGTCTTGAAAATATAGAATCTAATACTGGTCAGATTATTAGTATGAAGCCTACAAATGGGAAGCTCATTAAAAGCACAAAAACAGTATTCAGAAAGAACGATGTGCTTTACGGAAAATTAAGGCCTTATTTAAATAAAGTATGGTTGGCGGACGACGACGGCATTTGTTCTACCGACATTTGGGTATTGCGAGCCAAGGAAAATATTATTTCGCCATTGCTTCTGTCGGCTATATTGCGCCAATCGCACATCGTTATGAAAAGCTCGGCGAGTATGGCGGGAGCAAACCTTCCTCGCGCCAACAAGGATGTTTTTGATAAAATCACAATTCCTCTCCCACCCCTTGAAACTCAAAAACAAATTGTTGCCAAACTTTCCGCGGTTCAAGATTATAAAAAACAGCTTCTTGGACAAAAATCAAAACTCAAAGAGCTTTTTAATTCAGTTTTATCAAAATCGTTTAAATAACCAATGGTCAAAGTAATTCAAAAAGAAAATAAAGAACTATACCAATGCGAGGAGTGCTGTGGATAACTTTTAAGGGTCTGGGCGGTGGATTGCATTATTAAAGGGAATTGCGCTATAATTTCTTTACCTATATGGTAAAGAAAAAACTTGCTTTATTTGTCGTATCAATATATTATGAAATTAGATTTCGATAACCCTAGGCACGAGTCCCTGATCAATGATTGTGATGCTTTGGCCAGAAAATACAATAAAAAGGGGCAAGAAATTGCCAACGACATTTTGGCTACGGTTGAGGTTTTGCGTGCCGCTGATACGCTATTCGATGTTCCCCGGAGCTATAGGCCGCATCCGCTTAAGGTTGAGTACAAGGGCTGCTTTGCGGTAGATGTAACCAAAACACATAGAGTGATATTTAGACCCAATCATGATGGCGATCCAAGTTTTCGCATCGACAACTATAAAACTATTACAGCGGTCATAATTATAGAAATTTTCAAAGATTATCACTACTAAAATATGGTTTACAATCCCAACAAAGCAATACATCCTGGCCATATTATATCTCGTTCTTTAGAGCGAGAGGGCTTGTCACAGAAAAACCTATGCGAGCGTACGGGCCTTACTGAAAAACACATTAGCCAAATAATAAATGGTGAAGCTTCTATTACCGTAGAAACTGCCTTACTTTTAGAAAACGCGCTCGGCGGCGCCGCTTCTTTTTGGATTAATTTAGAAAAAAATTATCAAGAGACAAAAGCGCGACTTGAAAAAATAAATTTACTTCGAAAGGAAATTTCGCTTATGACCCAATTTCCATACTTGGAACTGGTTAAGCGTGATTGTGTTGAACAGACGAGTAACAGAGAAAAACGAGTTGAGAATCTATGGAAGTTTTTTGGGGTGAACTCTCTTAGTTTTGTGCGACGGACAGAAGCTGTTGCATATCGGAAGCGCGGAGGTGTTAGTTTGAAAAGTGAATCTGTTGCTTCCTGGCTTCGTTGCGGAGAGCTAGAGGCAAGGCAGATATCCGCATCTCCTTTTTCTGACACAGTATTAAGGAAATCTGTTGATGTGCTCAGAAAGCTTACGGCCGAAGATCCACAAAAATATTCTACTGAAGCCAAAAAAAAATTAGCTGAATCTGGTGTGGCGCTTGTGTATGTGCCTCATTTCTCAGGTACAAGCGTAAATGGCGCCGTACGATGGGTCGGGGACGTTCCGATTATACAACTAAGCCTTTTAGGCGCATATGCAGATATGTTTTGGTTTACTTTATTTCACGAAATTGGACACATCCTCCTACATGGCAAAAAGGAAAAATTTTTAGAGTTTCAAAATGAAAAGGGCGGATATTTGTCGGGGTCGCAAGAGAAGGAGAAAGAAGCAGATACTTTTGCAAGCAACTCGCTTATATCACCTAAACTTTACCATGACTTTGTTCAATCTGGAGATTTTTCACGCCCTGCGATAAGAAAATTTGCCAGAGATGTTAAGGTGCACCCCGGAATTGTTGCTGGGCGTCTTTGTCATAACAAAAAAATAAACTGGAAAAACGCGGCTGGGGTCAGAACTCGTCTGAGATTTGCCGAATAAGACCACGCCATGCTCCCACAAAAGGCGGTTGAAGAATTTAAGAAGATTTACAAAAAGTCCTACGGGGGTTGATCTTTCAGATGAAGAAGCCACAGATAAGGCCAATAGGTTGGTGAATTTGTATAAGGCGGTTTACTCGGATGAGGTGTGGAAATTGCCGAAAGATTTGAACGGGGAAATGTCAAAGAAGTGATTTGACCAGTGGTTGCCGCAAGGTAATATACCCCCGCTATGAAAAAGTCGGATTCTTTGCTAGGCACTAAATCATTTTTATGAGCGATAAAAAACTAAACTTAGTTGTTTTGATGGGTGGACCTTCTGCGGAACACGACGTGTCTCTGGCGACCGGGAAGGTGATTTTGTCGGCGCTTGATAAAGAAAAATACAATCCGATTCCGGTTGTCGTGCCGAAAGACGGCCAGTGGACATTGCCGCCGGAAACGGATGTTGTTTTCATCGTTATGCACGGCGCGTATGGGGAAGATGGCACGGTGCAGGGATTTTTGGAGTCGGCGCGCGTTCCTTACACCGGCTCGGGAATTTTAGCGAGCGCGCTGGCTATGGACAAGCTAAAATCAAACGAAATCTTTGCTTTTCACGGATTAAAAGTTCCCGAATATATCAGTTTTTCAAAGAAAGAATGGGCAAAGAATAAATCTGAAATAACAGCCGAGATCAAAGAGAAAGTTTCGTTGCCATGCGTTATCAAGCCGTCAAATTGCGGATCCAGCGTCGGCATAGCCATCGTCAAAAAAATTGAGGACTTGGAAAACGCCGTACAATCGGCTTTTTCTTACGGCGACATCGTTCTCGCGCAAAAATACATTTCCGGCACTGAAGTGACTTGCGCCATACTGGACGAAAGCCTGGGAAAGGAGTCGATCGCTCTACCGCCGACGCAAATCATACCAAAAGGATCGGCATTTTTTGACTATCGCGCGAAATACACTCCGGGCGCGACGGAAGAAATCACCCCGCCGCGCTTGGCTCAAGATATAATCAAGAAAATCCAAGAGAACGCGCTGAAAGCGCATAAAATTCTCGGTTGCTCCGGAATGTCCCGCACCGATATGATAGTTTCCGGTGAAAATATTTTAATACTTGAGACAAACACCATCCCGGGCATGACCGAAACAAGCCTGTATCCTCAAGCGGCGGCGGCCGTCGGCATATCGTTCCCAGAGCTTTTGGACAAAATAATATTATCGGCGATTAATAAAAGGGGGTGGTGTGGGGTTGAATTTTTTTAAATTTTCCGTTAAAGTATATTTCATTATTTTTCCGTTAAAGTATATTTCATTATCGCGCGCCCATAACTCCCTCCTGCGCTTTCGCAAAATGCTCAAGCTTCGGAAGGGCGAGTGTCTTATTTAATTAAGCTACTTGCTCATCCGAAGCTCTGTTGGCAAACAGAGCGCAGGAGAGCGCCCTTAGCTCAGTCGGTAGAGCAACTGCCTTTTAAGCAGATGGTCGCAGGTTCGACTCCTGCAGGGCGCACCACGTGGGAAAAGTCAAAGAGTTTTGGTTCGCCTCGCTTCGCTCGGCGACTAATTTGTATTCAATTTTGGGGGTAAAAACGAATTGGCGGTTTCGCAAAATATGGTTCGAGCCGATGTTTTTCA
>Ga0076033_124_pt1 | contig 9024 bp, 12 predicted proteins | sample RifGroB1_FD_68109 | JGI IMG/M metagenome (GOLD analysis project Ga0076033, IMG submission 68109) | Parcubacteria (Nomurabacteria) bacterium GW2011_GWB1_43_7
AATATCGTCAAGCGCCGTCCGCCGGAGAACCGCGATCCGAACGAAGAAGAAATTGAAAAATACAAGCCGTATCTGGCACGGCAGATAGAAATTATAAATCCGAAAATTATCGTGCCTCTTGGGAGATTCTCTATGAATTACTTTTTGCCTCTGGCGAAGATTACTCGGGACCAAGGAAAGCTTTTTCGAGTAGAAAAACATGCCGGAGGACGAGTAAGTATTTATATCCTGCCGATGCTCCACCCCGCTGCGGCCTTGCGCGGCAACGAGGCGATGAAAATGTTTAAAGACACTTTTTTAAAACTTCCCGCCGCCCTCGAAAAAGTGAAATCTGGCGATTTTGGAGAAACCAAAGAAGAAAGCAACAAGGAACCAGCCGAAAAAAAGAAAAAAATAGAAGATGTTCAGAACAAACTTTTTTAAAAAATGAAAAAGGAAAATATTTTAATCTTGCATAACATTAGAAGCGTGGAGAACGTCGGGGCGATGTTTCGGACTGCCGATGCAGCTGGGGTAAATAAAATTTATCTGACGGGCTATACACCGGCACCCATTGATCGTTTTGGGAGGAAAAGAAAAGATTTGGCGAAGTCCGCGCTGGGCGCGGAGGAATTTGTAAAATGGGAGCAGAAAAAAAATGTGTTTTCACTCATTGCTGAACTAAGGCGGGAAAAACCCCGAACCAGAGCAAGCTCGGTACGGGGCAGGTTTTTTATTATTGGTATTGAGCAAGATAAAAAGTCAGTTGATTACAAAACCCTTCGACTTCCTTCGGCGAAGCTCGGGACAAGTCGCTCAGGGCAGGGAAATGTTTTCATTATGGGGAGTGAAATAGGAGGCATTCCTAAAAATATTTTAGAAAAATGCGATATTATTACCGAAATTCCAATGCGCGGCAAAAAAGAATCGTTGAATGTTTCCGTGGCGCTCGGGATTGCTCTTTTCAGAATTTGTAATATTTGAAAAGGCGGATTGCCCTCTACTATTGACAGAAATAGATGCTAGGTGTATAATTATAACTAGATAAAAGCAGGATAATCCTGCGACTGTTTCCGGCAGATACTCCGGAATAGCCCGTTAGGAGCGGGTGAATTTTTGAAAGGAGAAGGTCGTGAGCAACGACAACGTGTGGGAGCGGTTATTCAAGTTGTGGTCCGCGATCTGCAAAATGATCGTGGACGGAGTCCGCGACCCCGGGAAAGTCGCGGATGTTCTGCAGACCATCGTTGACGGCGCGGGAGTCAGGGTTTATCTCCGCCGTTTGTACGAGGCGGAGACCATCGTCATCGGTGCCACTGATGGCACCGAGACGTTTGCATCCTCGGGGTTGTTCTCGGGCGGAGTCTACGGCGAGACCCTGCCGGTTGGTGAGTCCATCCCAACTCCTGAGATCGGGGCCACTGTCCACGAGCAGATCGTGGACGGCAACTTCTCCCAAGTCTTCGGAGAGACCTCGGGGGAGTTCACACAGGCCCAGGTTTGCGAGTTCATTCGCAACCATCAGGGCAAGCTCCGGAAGGATGGTTACGCCACCTTCTTCCGGGTGAGGGGTGCTTTCGTGGCCCGCGTGTTTTTCGACGGCGGTGGTCGTCTCCACGTGTACGTCGGCCGCTTCTCGGGCGGCGGCGTCTGGGGTGCCGGGCGCCGGCCTCGCTTCGCGCTTCCGCAACTGTGACCTAGTACCTGTAATCAAACCGTTTCTTCAGTCGTGTGAAAAACCGTACTGGAGGAACGGTTTTTCATTTGTCACTTTGAAACTTTGCATCTTTGTCTCTTTCTTTTTAAATTTTGATATACTATACAGGCAATTTGGAAATGCTTGCGGTCAAATCCGCCGGAGGCGGGTGAACTTCAAGCCATGATTGCTTAAAAATCAATTTGAGAGTTCCCTCGGTCTGCCTTTTCTTTGACTTAGGGAAGAGTAAATTCTTTTTTAAAACAAAAAACATAAAAGTTGGTGGGGTGAGCTGGCGGGGTTCTATACCCCCGAATAAAATACAGCCATAACTCTTGCTTTGCATTAGTTGGGCAGTGGCACAGATGGCTCATCCTACATTTTCGTGGCCAACGTGAATTTCGACGACAATGGTCGTCTCAACGTGAACGTCAACCGCTTCTCGAACGACAACGTCTGGAATGCCGAGAACCGGCATCGCTTCGTGATTCCGAAACTAAAATGTTTCTCTCCGACCTAGAGCCGGGGAGTTTTCTTTTCAAGTCCTTTTTTCCACCCACCCAGCATCCGGCCGATTTCTTGCAGATGTTCAGAGAGCATTAAATACTTTTCATTGGGAACGCATTTGTTCTCCCAAGCGATTTGCAGGAAGAATTTTATGCCGTCCAGTTTTGAAATGGCGATAACAAGACGGGATATTTTTGTTTCCGGCGGAAGATAAATAGATATAAAAATGTTTTCCAAAAGGCCGAGAAAATAATCCTCCACCTTTCCACCCAAAATATATCGGTGCGCCTTGGGAAAATCATTGTATATTTTAAACCAGAGGGAATAGGTAATTTTTGCTTTTAAAAGCGCCGACGGCGCTGAGGGGGGGGTCCCGGTAATATGAAAAGATTTAGTCATACATACGATGATATCATAAGTGTAGATAACCTGCTCCAATCCTGGCAGGAATTTGTAGTCGGAAAGAAAAATCGCAAAGACGTTATCCTATTTCAGGCAAAGTTAATGGACAATATCTTTTCTCTCCATAATGACCTAAAAAACAAAACCTATATCCACGGCGAATATCACGCCTTCAACATCTCCGACCCCAAGCCGAGAAACATCCACAAGGCGACAGTCCGAGACAGGTTGTTACATCACGCGATTTATAGGATTTTGTATCCGTATTTTGATAAAAAATTCATCCACGATTCATATTCCTGCCGATTGAACAAAGGAACACACAAAGCCATGAATCGATTAAGATATTTTTACCGCAAAATTTCAAAAAACAACACCAAAACCTGCTATGTTTTAAAATGCGATATCAAAAAATTCTTTGCAAACATTGACCACCAAATTTTGAAATCAATACTGTCAAGGGCCGTCCTTGACACGGATATTTTATGGCTCTTGGGGCAGGTGGTAGACAGCTTCACTTCAATCTACGCTATAGCGGAGATGAAAAAAGGTCTCCCATTGGGCAATTTAACATCCCAACTCCTAGTAAATATTTATATGAACGAATTTGACCAGTTTGTGAAAAGAGAATTGAAAGTAAAGTATTACGTAAGGTATGCCGATGATTTTGTGATACTGAGCGAAAATCAAAATGACTTATTGCTTTTACTACGATATATTGTATTATTTCTCCGTGAAAAATTGAAACTGGAATTACATCCAAAAAAAGTTTTTATTAAAACTATCGCTTCGGGTATAGATTTTCTCGGCTGGGTGCATTTTCCGAAGCATAGGGTTTTGAGGACAACAACAAAGAGAAGGATGTTAAAGAATGTTAAAAACAATCCAAAGCCAGAGGCCATTCAATCTTATTTGGGAATGTTACAACATGGCGATACTTACAAGATAAAAAGCAATTATTTTTGATGCACCGAGCAAAAATGCGCGCTACGGCCGTTGATTACTTTTCTTTTTATGACACCCCGGCAGTTTGGTTTTCTGCATTTTTCGCCTGTGCGCCGGTAGGCTTCGTGATGCAGTTGGAACTTCCCGGGCAGGCCGTTTATGTTCCTATAGTCCGACATTGAATCTCCGCCGAAATTTATGCCCTTTTTCAGTGTTTCTTTTATGGCTTTAAAAATCAGTTTTAACTCTTTTTCTTTGAGGGTCGAAACTTTTCTCTCCGGATGCACGCTGGCGCGCCAGAGTATTTCGTCGGAATAAATATTGCCGATGCCAGCGACGATGCTTTGGTCGGTCAGCACTGTTTTTATTCTTCGCCCGCCGAAGCCTTGTGCGAAGGCGGGTTGCAGTTGCTCCTTCAATTTTTGCCAAGTGAATCTTTTTTCAAGCGGTTCGGGCCCAAGATTATTCAAATGTTTTGAATTATGCGCGATTTTAGTAGGAAGCAGGGTAATTTTCCCGAATTTTCGGGCATCGGAAAAAGCGAGATGCTTACCATTGCTAAAAGAAAAAACCGCGTGAATAAATCTGTTGTAAGGGTCGTCAAGCGGGCCTTTTTCTGCCGGAATCCATTTATTTTTTTCAAATTTGTACTTGCCGTAGAGCAGGTGCCCGGTCATTTTCAGGTGAATCAAAATGGTTTTTCCGCCGGAAATGTTTATCAGTATATTTTTTGCTCGCCTCTCTGCCGACAAAACTTTTTTATTCAAGATCTGCTTTCTGAAAGTTCTGAAATATTTCGGATTGGCAATCGCGCCCTTTTGGCGCTTATCTTTGGCGGATAAATCGGTCCATACTTCTTTTATCTTCAGGCCCGAAATTGTCCTTCTCAGGCCCCTTACCGTTGTTTCGACTTCTGGCAGTTCCGGCATGGTACAATTGTACAATGAAAAGAATTTTATTCACATTATTCATATCCTTGGTGCTTTTCCCGGTGATTGCCCGCGCTGATATATCTGCGCCGATTAAGATTTTACTGGTGCCCGGACATGACAATGAAGTTTGGGGGGCGCAATACGGAAACATCAAAGAAGCCGCCATGAATCTGGCGGTGGCGACCCGCATTTATAATATTTTAAAAAAAGATAAGAGATTTGAGGTTCATATTACCCGCGACAGCCGAGGTTACACGAAAAAATTTGCGGATTATTTCTCCGGACAGGGGGATGACATAGCGTCTTTTATAGAGAGTGCCAAAAAGGAAATGCAAAAGAAAATTGAGAGCGGAAATTTTGTTGAAAAGCCGAACCCGCCGCACAATCGGGCCGGCGAAGACATGGTCAACAGGCTGTATGGGTTCAATAAGTGGGCGAACGAAAACGGGATAGACGCGGTAATTCATATTCATTTTAACGATTACCCTCGTCCCTATAAGTGGACAATAGGGAAGTATAAAGGCTTTGCCATTTATATTCCGGATGGGCAGTTTGTCAATTCTAAAGAGAGTGCGCTTCTGGCCGCGAACGTTTTAATGGAATTGGATAAGAAATACGCGATTAGCAATTATCCTCCGGAAGTCCTAGGGCTTGTCTCCGATCAAAAACTCATCGCCGTCGGGGCCAACAACACGCTTTCCGCCTCTGTGCGCTCGATGCTTATCGAGTACGCCTATGTATACGAAAAAAAGATGAGAAATTACGCCACTCGGCATCAGATCTACAAAAATGTGGCGGAGCTCACCGCCGCCGGCATAAAAAATTATTTTTTCCCTAAATAAATTATTTTCCTCCTAAAATTTTTAACGCCTCGCGAATTTTGATATTAGTATCCGTATCTCGGGAAACTTTTTTCAGCGCCTCGCGGGCTTCTGCGCCGGAATAGCCGAGCGATTTTAAAGCTTCCAGGGCGTCCAATTCTCCTTGGAGCGACGAGCCCTCTTTTTCTTCACCCATTTTATCCCGCAGCTCTATGACGATTTTCTCCGCCGTTTTTCGACCGATACCGGAAATTTTTGTCAGATAACTCGTATCTCCGGACCCGATGGCTCTTCGTAATGTTTCCAGCAAGGTAAGGCCCAAAATCGCTAGTGCCCCCTTTGGCCCGATGCCGGATACACCAAGAAGCATCTCGAAAAATTCCAACTCTTCCCGATTTAAAAATCCATATAAATCCAGGACATCTTCGCGCACATGAGTATGCGTCCAAAGCGAAATTTCATCGCCTGTTTTTTTTGCCTTAGATAGCACATCTGGCGAAACATTTATTTTGTACCCGACTCCGCCCGTCTCCACTATCAAAAACTTCTCCGTTTTCAGTATAATTTTTCCTTTTATGCCCCCGATCATAAATTAATCATATCACATTTACCCCGCCATGGCGGGGATTGCTTTTTCGAATTTTTTCTGTTAAATTATACTCATGCCAATTACCCAATCAGCCAAAAAAGCAATTCGCGGTTCGCTTCGCAAGAAGGCCTTTAATGATCAGCGCAAGAAAGCAATGAAAGAAATAATCAAGAAAATTGAGAAAGTCGCTAAGACCGACAAAAAAGAAGCAGCCAAGTTGTTAAGTTCTGCCTTTCAAACTATCGACAAAGCGGCCCAAAAAGGCATCGTCAAGAAAAACAACGCGGCCCGCAAGAAGGCTCGTTTATCAAGGTTAGTTAAATAAAGAATGAACCATCTATTGGAATTTTACGGAACGGAATGTCCTCATTGCGTTAGTATGCATGAGCTGGTGGAAAGATTGGAAAAAGAAGAGGGAATAAAAATTGAAAGCTTGGAAGTCTGGCACAATAAAGAAAATGAAAAGCGCTTGCTTGAATTGGATAAACATTTTTGCGGGGGTGTGCCTTTTTTCTACAATACAAAAACTGACAAGTGGATTTGCGGAGAAGAAAGTTATGAGAATCTAAAAAACTGGGCGCAGGATAAGTAAAAAATAAATAATTTACACAAAATAAAAAAGCCCCGTAAGGGGCTTTTTTGTGGGTTTGACAAAGAATTTAGGAGGAGGATAATAGAGGTATTATAATTTAATATATATAAAATATATGCCAAAAGAAGGATACCAACCATCACCTCAAGAGATAAAAAAAGCTGAAGATACAATGACTAAAGGTCAAAAAAATGCATCTGAAAATAGGGAGGAATTATCAAAAAAATATGGGGGGCACGATATTGACGATTATGAAGTGACGTATCCTCCTGGTTTAGTAAAGGTATCTATTAATGTTGATGGAGTGAATATTTCTTTATATAAAAAAGAGGACACAGACATAGAAGTTGCTGTAGTTGGAGATATTACGGGAGAAATGGTGGTGAATGGAAAACGAGAAAAATTATCAGACGAAGATGCCCTTGCTTTAATGAAAAAATACGGCGATTTTGGCAATGAGATGTTTCATAGAAATATGGCAGAGGCCCGCGCTGAAGGGGATCTTAAAAAGATGGAAAAGGTGGGCGATGTTCATGAAGTTGTGAATAAATTATTGAGATAGATAGATTTTTAAAATTCTAAATTCTAAATCAAAAAAGCCCCGCGAGGGGCTTTTTTGTGGATAGAATTCCCGACGTAAAGTCGGGACAAGCTTATGCGCGTTGAACGTTCACAGCATTCAGTCCTTTTGGAGACTCTTCTGTTTCGAAAGAAACAGCATCGCCTTCCTTGAGCTCATCAAAGGTTACGCCAACCAAAGAATTGCTGTGGAAGAATAAATCCTTCTGTAGCCCTTCTCCGGTAATGAAACCGAAACCTTTGTCAGTCAATCTTTTTATTGTACCTGTCATTGATGTTTTTGTTTAGTTGTTAAATTACAAATAGATAGCTCTAAAAATCGACTCTTTTCGCACCTACTTTGTGTTACCCAAGTATAGTATATTATAGTTAACTTGTCAAGCTTAATGCTGAATGGTTGTGGTGACAATTTTCTTACTGAACGGCTGTTGGCCGGAAAAAAGATATCTTGCCAGAAGTACCAGTATAAGAATCAAAATCAAGAGCAGAAGCCAGCCGAACAGATTAGTCGGCAGAAAACCGGCGCCGAAGACATTGGCCGTCAGGGCTACGTTCTCTTCTTCCAGGAACGGCTCGCACCACACTTGGGCAACCACATTAGCAGTCACCGATTGCGGAAAGCCGGAAGGGTCAACGTATGAGAGAACAGCCGGGAAGTTCAAGTTTGTCCCGTTTCTGGCATCGTCACGGACCCGGACATGGACTGTCACCGTCCCTTGGCCATTGGCCCGCAGTGTTCCTAGATTGAAGATCAGGGTGTTGCCCGAAACGAAAGGATTATTCGGATTGGAGAACATATAGCTGACTTCATAAGGAAGATCCAGGCGCAGGATAAGATTGGTCACCGAGCCGGTGCCGATGTTCTGATAGGTTACGGTGTAGTTTATTTCATCTCCCGGGCACGGCTTGGTGTTGTCCAGGGTCGGGACAATCGGCTTGGTGCGGTCGACGGAAGAGGTTACCAATACCAAGGAAGTTGGGGTAGGTTTTGGAGTCGTAGTTCCGAGTACTTGTCCGCGGACATTTACCGTTACCGAATCAGTGTCTGAGCCCGAACCGTTATAACAAGTGAGGGTGTAGGTCCTAGTGGAAGAGAGTGAGCCAGTGTAGAAAGAGCCCGGGCCGATGCTTTTCGTCCCCGCCCAGCCGATTGAACCGCCGGAGGCGGTGCAGGAGGTCGCGTTGACGGTGCTCCAACGTATGGAAGTTGCTCCATTATAAGCGAGGTTCGTAGAGTCCGCGTAAATTACCACGGTCGGCTGTTGCGGAATCGGTTCGATAATTTGATCTTCTACCACTATCGTCACCGAATCACTATCCTCATCGTTATTATCCTCGCAGGAAATTTCGTAAGTAGTCGTATTGTAAAGCGCGCTGGTGTTGAAACTGCCGGAGCGGTTCTTGGAGCCGGACCACCCGCCGGTGCCGCGCGAGGCCCGGCAGGAATCAGCGTTGTCCGAATCCCAGCGCAGAGTGGTGCTATCACCATAGCCGAGGCGTGTCCGGTCGGCGCGCAGGTCCACATTGACGTCCCCGTCATTTCCGCCATCTTCATCCGTTCGAAAGGAAAGAACGCTGCCGTAATCGGTGCCTTCACTATTGCGGGCTACCGCACGGAAATAGTAAGTGGTATCTTCGTCCAATCCGTCAATATCTTCGTCGAAACTGTCTGTGCCGGAGCCGGTTGATATTTCATCCGTTTCCTCTCCGTCTCCATCTTCGACATCATCCCTATCTTCTCCCCATTCAAACCAGACGCGGGTGGAAAGCCCATTGCCATCCACTTCTCCGCGGAGAGTCGCCTCATTTTCTTCTATGTTAGTAGCGCTTCTAGTCGTTACATCTGGCTGGTCGCGGTTGGTATCATTTACAGAAACTGTCACTGAATCGTTGTTGGAACCGAAACTGTTGGAACAAGAGATGTTGTATGTTTTGGTACTGGTCAAAGAACCCGTGCTCTGGCTGCTTCCGGATATGCTCTT
>Ga0076033_127_pt1 | contig 8779 bp, 9 predicted proteins | sample RifGroB1_FD_68109 | JGI IMG/M metagenome (GOLD analysis project Ga0076033, IMG submission 68109) | Parcubacteria (Nomurabacteria) bacterium GW2011_GWB1_43_7
CGCTTGCTCTTCTTGCGAAGGGGGCGTTGCAGGAGCGGCAGGCTTGAAATGACCGCTACCTTTGCCTTGAGTCCTATCATAGAGGTCAGCTTTCCGCTGGTTCGCAGAACCGCGAGCCGCATCTCTTAATAGTTGGTCGTGTGCCTCTTTTGTCAGAGTGACCTGCTCTGGCGGATTAACCGCAGGGGTGGCTGCTGGTGCAACGGGAGGTGTTCCGTTTGCTGGCACCGCAGGGGTGGCTGCTTCGTTCATATATTTTTATTATAAATTATTTTTCACTATCAAGCAAGTTTCGACAAACTTACTGTTACTAAATATATTATATCACAATTTATTTTACCATACAAACAAGTTATCCACAGCTAAGTAATCCATCCAAGAATAACTCAATCTCTTAAATCCAATATAAAAAGAATGATGCCTATTCCAAGCGGAGAAAACACTAATGCCCAAATTCCCAAGCTGTCCCACAATTTAAAGTTAAATCCTAATGGTTCCATATAATTATTCGTCTAATGGTATATATTCAAAATCACGTTCAATTTCTCTCTTACCTTCAAGTATATCCTCTCCAAGCCATATTTGTCTACCCATACCTGCCAATGGTCTAATAAGACCACGCTGAACGAAACTTCTAACGCTACCAGAGAGTAAGCCCCCTGAAAGTGTATATATCGGAGTCCCTGGCATCATTTGTCCTACGATTTCTTCAATGGCTTTTGTCACCTAAAGTAGCTCCTTGTACGGCAACTTCTTTTTCAAAACGTTCACCTGTTTTGGGATTATATTGTTCTGGGTCATCGGGGAAATAACTCAAATTCCGCGCAATTTCTACAATGAAACCAAACGGTACTCCTCCAATAAGTCCTGCGTTACCACCAAATAAATTTCCCCGCGTTACCGCGTCAATAGCATCTCCGACCTGCCCGTATGCAGTCGAGTATTCTAAAACTCTGAAAAAAATATTTTTATTTGTTCTCCTCCATTCTTTTCCCTCATCCGTTCCCGCCCACTGCGCGAAGTGAACCCAGTTGTTTGCGACAATAATTCTTGAAACAGGACTTAAAGAACCATACCACTTCGCAGTTATGTCCATTGCTTTCATCTGAAATCTCATTGGGAAGAATATAACATTCATTGTTTTGATAAGCGGAGAAGTCAACATTCCATCTTTATAATGGAGTAATGTTTGCAATTGCTCTCTCATTAACTTTACAACTTCGGGATTTTTAAACACTTGCTTGCCATCAATAAAATCATAATCCAAAGCCTCTTCAAGCGTCATTCCGAATCTTTTAGCAAGACCCTTGCCGAATAGTGTACTTTTCTCCTGCATTGAAGTGCCTATGATTTGAGCCAACATATTTCTCCTTTGTTTGTCCGCTTCAAATGCTCTGACTTCTCTAATGCCAGGAAGTTTCCCAGGCTTATCTGGTAATTTGTCCCCTCCTCTCGCGGCATATCTCTCCATCTGGCTTGCAGTAGTAAATGAAGTCTGTTCAAACTCCGTTCCAAAATCTTTTGCAACAATTTTATGATACATTATTTGTTCGCGAGAAGTCGGTTTTCCGATAATATCATTGATATAAGACTTGGCATTTTCAGCCCACCGCACCATTCTCTCTGGAGCGACCCCAGCTTTATTAAGTCCTTTTATAACAGCGGTAGTACCCCTAACAACTCCCCTAGCAGCTCCTCCAACTCCAGGCAGGAACAACGGATTTTTCAACATCAAAGCCGCATTGATATTCGTTTCAAAAAATGTTTGAAAGATAAAAAATGGAGAATAGGTATATCTTCCCAAGTTCGCCGTATTGATAAAAGTATTAAACGCCCTGCTTAATGGGTTGTCTCCTGTTCGTAAATAATTAACCACTTTTTCCCCAGCTCCGATTACCGAAGCATTTATCTCCCTGCGCGACCTCCTGGCAATTGTTTCCAAATCTTTTGCCATCTCTTTTGTTAAACCAAGATTCCTAAAATCTTCCACACCTAAATCAAAAACTGCGCGAGGTTTTAAGTTCCTTCCCGTTACAGCTTTCCCCAAACTCTTTTCTCTCAACAACGCAATCGTATCTATATTGCTTTCCAGCCAATCATAAATCTTTTCCACTGGTAAGGTTATTTTCGTTGAAGTTCCTTTAAGAGTCAGCCTAACCTTACCCCCATACTTCTCGGCAAAAGAACCTAAAAGATGTTGTCCAAAATTTTGAGCATAAGTGTACATTGCCATTGTAACAGGCACGCCTTCTCCAGATAGACCAATGTTTTTTATAAAATTAACAAACCCACGATTTCTTTCTTGAGCGAGGGTGCGGGTAACGGTTAGGGACTGCTCTGAAACATCACCAATTTTTTCAATAACAGGAATCAACTCTGCGAAAATAATCTCCTTACCTTTCGGAGCATAACCAAATCTGTAACCCCTATCTCCTATGTCTTTAAGCAATGCTACATCTTCTGGCGACAATGTTCTAAATACAATAGTAGTTCCTGTTTTAGATAAATTTTTAATCTGCGCGATAACCGCTTCTTTAGAAGTATTGCCAGCTAAACCGATTCTAATTTCTTCCTCATTAAAACGAAGCTCTTTTTCAAAACCATTCTCTTTCAACATTTTGATAAAATCCTCTCCATCGGGCGCGTCTTTAACCGTTCGCACCATTGCATCTACGGTATTTTCGTCTATTGCCTTAACCACCACCCCAGCCGTATCAGTAGAAGCAGAAAGAAATTTTCCTAATTGCGTCGCTTCAGCATAGTTCACAAAATGCGCGGCTTTCTGTTCCGGAGAAAGAATATTAAAGCTGGGATTCTCTGCCTCCCATTGAGACATTTTTAATGCCCTATTCTTTGGAGTATTTTCCAATCCCTCTTGCACAACCTGCTGTCCAGCCCATCTTTCCATTCCAAGAAACGCCTCTGGATTTTGACTTATCACTTTAGACGTAAAATGAATCCCGACACCACTCGCCTCCTCTGCTCCAAATACAGCGGAACGAATCGCGCCAGTTCCCGCTTTTATACCAGTAGTAGTCGCCGCTAACGGATGACCAATGCGCGAAAGTATTTTATTTCTAGTCTGATTTCTGGCAAGAGATTTTGTTAAATCTTTCACCAACGAATCCGCCACGATGTCAGCGGCTTCTCCTGCGACCCCCCGCTTCTTTAAAAGTCTTATGGCGGTTTCTCTTACTATTCCCAAACTGTTTTTAGCGATGCCAACTTCAACCGCGTGCCCCAGCGCTCCTTTGGTTATCTGCTTCCCTCCAATTTTTATTCCCGTCCTTAAAGCGCTTTCAACAATTGCCTCTTTAATTCCTTGTTTTACTCCGACCTTCATCGCGGTTTTTATAGCCGCCATAATGGGAGCTTTAACAAGAAATCCAGCTCCGAAAGATGCAATCGAAGCCCCTGTTAAAATCAAATCAACTCCAGCCAAAAGAGGGTGTTCCTTATAATATTGTTTAGTGGCTAAGTCTTTAAAACTTTGCACCGTAGCACTTCCCAATTCCCCTACTGTTTCGCCCACTTTTTTAATAGACCAAAACTCATCTTCTTCTTTTTCTTTCATGCCAAATCCAGTCAGCCCAGCGGCTACTTGTCCTAAACCAACAGTGATTCCTTGAGCAAGTAAGGCAACGTCTTCACCAACTCTTCGTCCTAAAGATTTATCTTCGGTAAATGGAGTTATGGAAACGCCCTCTGTCCCAGGAAGAAAGCCCAGCACTTTGGGGTCTTCTGGGGGCGCGTCGGGAACCAAAGCGCGCTCCTGTTCATACTGTTGCGCTCTTCTTTGGCGAGCATCAAGTATTGTTTGGGTTAAGTCTGCCATAGTTATTTTTTACCAAAGAATCCTTCAACAAACGGCTTCGTGAGGGGATTGGTTCTAAAATACGACTTTCCCTGTTCGATAATATCGGGAACAGATGCGCCTATGACTGGCTCTTTGGGGGGGATTGGGATATTTTTGCCTTCAAAAAATGTAGTTGGCGCAGCCGACACATTTGATAAAGCAATCGGCATTTCGGGTTTATTATACAACAGCGGAGCAGTTAGTGGTTCAAACTTAAATGGTTCTGCTTTATTGTATAAGTCAGAAAATTCTCTTGCGTTTAAAGTCTCAACATATCCACCCAATTTTTGACTTTCCGTCGGGCTTGATTTTAATTGTTCAAAAGTACCGTTGTCAATACTGTATAGCTTACCGTCATCTGCTTTTTTAAGAATACCAATTATCGGATTTCCTTCATCATCATACCCAAGCGTCCCCCGAACATATGTCCCATTCGCAATACCAGACTTTTTCTTTGGATAAATTATTGTATCCGAAAGATTAAATGTGCCTGGTTTTTCGGCTCGGTAACGCAATGGAGTTTTCGTGTCTGATGCTTTGTATACCTGTCCACCGAGAGAGCCATATGTTTTACCTTTTTTATCAACAATAGTAGGGATAGCCACTGGTATATAAGCGCCGTTGATTGTTACAGATTCATTGGTTCGTTGATAACCCGTAGGCAATAATCTTGTAGGAACAATCGTCGCGCCTTTAATACCCTTACCATCAGGGTCAGAATTTACAGCAATCATAAAAGTATCAAATGTTTTTTTACCAGCAGTATATGTATTAGCGTTCCCTAATTGGGTACGAAGTTCGTCTAGCTCATCAATTCCTTGAGCCAATTCATCCGCAAAAGTTTCTAAACTTTCAACATCTTCATCGTTCGCGGACTTACTTTCAATTGCGTCAAGTACATCTAAAAGTATTCTATCTTTTTCTAAAATGATGCTTTCTAAAAGGTTCCACGGGTTTCTAAATTCAGCATCAATGTCGTTAAATGAAATGGAATCCTGAATCCTCTTAAAATCATCGGCACTTCTTTTCGCGTTTGCTTTCTTATTATTCAACGACTTGAAATCATTTTCATATCCAGCAATCTTCTTTTGTATATCCAAATCCAACTCTTCGGTTTCGCGTCCGCCTTTTAGAAAATCAATCGCCACATTATACACCTCTGGGTTTGTAACCTTTCCAGCTTCATTCGTTCCTTTTGCCACTATCAAATCAGCAATATCTTTGGTACTGCTTTTAGTCTTGGGCGACCTTCTGAAAGCTCTGGCTTGTAATGTTACTTGTGCCATATATTTAAAAATTAGTTATTATTTTTTCTTCTTTGTTCTCCGACCTTTTAATCCAATTGCAGTTCGCACAAAGAAGTTGGTATTTATTTTCCTTAGCTAAAAAACTTTTCTTTACAACATTACAATAACATTGAGAGTGTCTTTTCTTGTCTTTTACTCCTCCGCCGTTAATGTGGTCAATCTGCAAAGCACGAAAATCATCAAATCCACATTTAACACATTTTCCACCTAATAAATCAAGTGTAGCTTTTCTAATTCCTCTAAGATATTCCCGAACCTCAATTTTCCTTCTTAGAGAATTATTTTTATAAAATTCTTGGAATCTTGTTTTTTTCATAATTTTATCCTCTTAATAATTTAAGCAAATCGAGATTTTGCTTTTCGTCTCCAGTGTAATTAACAATTCCCTTCTCTGTCGCTAACTTTCTTCTGTTCTCAAAAGAACTATCTTGTTTTTGAGATTTCAGATAATCCACAATACTTGAACCAGTATATGTTGGCGGCGTTGTTGGTGTTACGGGAACTGGCGCTGTGGCTGGAGTCGAAATCGGAATGGACGCCGTCGGCTTCCATCCTTCCGCTGTAAATGTAAATTGACCATCGCCAGATTTAGCTCCTACTCCTGTTGCGGGAATAAATTGTGGTAATTCAGCTTGTGGAGCGGATGCTGGTGCGGGTGTGGGTGCGGGCGTGAGTGCTGGTGCTGGTGGCGTAACTACGACTGGCGGGGGAGTTCCCAAAACAATGCAGGAACTGCTTATGCTTCCGGGAGTCGGCCGTAAAACCGCAAATGTGGTGCTGGGGAATGCCTACGGCGTGGTTGTGGGGATCGCGGTTGATACGCATGTGCGCAGAGTAAGCCGCCGGCTGCACCTGGTGAATCCTGATCTAGTTGATCCGGTGAAAATTGAGAAGGAGCTTATGACGGTCATTCCCAAAAAAGACTGGCTTTGCCTTACCTATCTTTTGATTGAACACGGCCGCGCCTGCTGCCGTGCTCTGCGCCCTGACTGCGCCTCCTGCGTCATCCGGGCGTATTGTCCTCACAAACGCGCGTAATCCTTGCGGCTTTGCAGCCCCTGTGGTATCCTTGCCACATTATTGTTATCACACAAAGGAGATCATATGCCACAAAAGAAAAAACGCCAAGTGAAAGTAAAAACCTCCCCGGCAGTTCACGAAATGATTGATACCAAAACCGAACAATTACTCCCGCCGTCTGCAGGATTTTCCAAACCGCGCAGATCCCTGCCGCGCCTTGCACTCATAATCCTTGCGGTTCTTTTGGTCGGGCTATTTGTGACCAACAAGGGAATATTTATCGCCGCAATCGTTGACGGCAAGCCGATTTTCCGCTCCCAGCTCAACAGCGTGCTTGTTTCGCGTTTCGGCAAACAAACGCTTGACGGCATGATCAGCGAGATGATTATAACCGGAGAGGCCCGGAAAGCAGGCGTTTCCATAACGCAGGGAGAGATCGACGTAAAAACCAAAGCCCTTGTTGACAGTCTGGGCGGCGGGATGACGATCGACCAGCTTTTGGCATACCAGGGGATGACCCGTGCCGACTTTGACAGCCAACTGAGGCTTCAGATGACGGTTGAAAAACTATTGGGAAAGGATATTACGATAACGGACGGCGATATCGCAAATTTCATCGCCACTTCAGGAGCGGTCCTGACGGCAACGGACGAGGCGGGGATGAAAGAAGAAGCGCGTCAGGCAATTCTTTCGGAGAAAATAAACGAAAAGCTCCAGCCATGGTTTACGGATTTGAAAGCGAAGGTCAAAGTGCTCAGATTTTTGTAAACGATGAATAACGTATATATTGCTGCAGGCGTTTTGTTTGCAGTCATTGTGGGCGGGGCGTGGTATCAAACACAGACGACCACACCGACGGAAGTTATGCAGCCATCTCCAACACCAACTCAGACACCGGTTTCAAAGCGGTATGCCGCGGCACCGGCCATGGGTATCGACGCAAATCTTGCATACACGGCCGAGCTGACCACGGATAAAGGCGCGATGCGGGTGAAATTGTTTGCCAAAGAAACACCCGTCACCGTCAATAACTTTGTATTTTTGGCGCGTGCGGGCTTTTACAACAACACGATTTTTCACAGAATCATCAAGGGGTTTATGATCCAGGGCGGGGACCCCGACGGGAACGGAACCGGCGGCCCCGGGTACCGCTTTGCCGATGAGCGCATTACCCGCGACTACACGCGCGGAACTATCGCTATGGCAAACAGCGGCCTCAACACGAACGGAAGCCAGTTTTTTATCATGCACGCGGATTACCCGCTTCCCAAAAATTACGTTATTTTCGGCGCAATTGATTCTTCAGACTCCGCAAGCCTTGCAACGCTTGACGCAATTGCAGGTGCTCCAGCAACAGAAAATGGGATGGGGGAAACCTCAAAACCCATTACCCCGACTGTGCTACAATCAATACAGATAAAGGAGGAATAAATATGATGCCATGGTATCTGGGAAATAGTTCGCAGGTGGGGACATGGATTATCCCCCTTGCAGTCTGGTCTGTGTTTTGGACCGGATTTGCCCTTTGGCACGCAGCAAAACGGGATGAAAAATGGTGGTTTATCTTTTTCTTGCTGGTGCACACCGCGGGGATTGCCGAAATCCTGTATCTTCTCTTTGTGGTAAAAGCATTCAAAGATAAGAAATCCCGCCGCCGATGAAGACGTGGAAAAAAATCCATGAGAGCGCCGCATTGTGGGACAGATATTTTGTCCGCGAAAAGGTGATCCGCACTATACGGTCTTATTTTGAGAAAGAATCGTTTCATGAAATAGAAACACCGATTCTTATCCCGCACCCGCCTGCAGAGAGCTACCTTGATGTATTTGAAACCACCCTTCTTGACCGGAACCGGAAACCGACGAAAGCATATCTGTCAACATCTCCGGAAGTAGCGCTGAAAAAGCTCATGGTTGCGGGACTGGGAGACTGTTACAGTCTCACGAAGGCGTTTAGAAACATGGAAACGCAGGGAAAGCTTCATAATCCGGAATTTACCGTTCTGGAATGGTATCGCGTGAACGCGGATTATTTCGACATCATGAAGGACTGTGAGAAGTTGCTTCTGGCGCTTGCCGGCGGCACTACACTGATCTATCAAAAGCAAAAAATTAATCTTACGCCGCCATGGGAACGAATCACCGTGGCGGACGCATTCAAAAAATACGCCAACGTCAATTTTAATGAATTTTTTGATATGGACACGGCGAGGAGGGTAGCGATCAACAAAGGCTACAAGGTGGAGAAAAATAATACGTGGGAAGAATTGTATAATCAAATATTTTTGAATGAGGTGGAGCGAAAGCTGGGACATGGTAAACCAACGATCCTTTATGATTTTCCTGCTGCTGTTGCTGCCCTTGCGCAATTAAAAAAGGATACGCGCTACGCAGAGCGATTCGAGTTTTATATTGCAGGTCTTGAGCTCGGCGACTGCTATGGTGAGCTAACAGATCCGGTAGAAAGCGAACATCGGTTCGATTTTCAAATGAAAGAGATTAAGAGATTGGGGAAAACCGCATACGATTATGACAACGATTTTATCGAAGCATTAAAGGTCGGATTACCGAAATGCAGCGGTATTGCTGTGGGAGTA
>Ga0076033_129_pt1 | contig 8092 bp, 7 predicted proteins | sample RifGroB1_FD_68109 | JGI IMG/M metagenome (GOLD analysis project Ga0076033, IMG submission 68109) | Parcubacteria (Nomurabacteria) bacterium GW2011_GWB1_43_7
CTCACTTCCACTACCTCGCCATAATACTTCTTGGCGAGCAGTTCGTGGACGAGTCTGGCTTCCGTGTCGTTGGTTGTGAGCACTCTCGTGTAGAGGCTCGCCGACAACACGTAGATCACCACGAAGATGATGATCTTCAGAAGTCGTTTCGCTTTTCTGTTCATACTTCCCCCTAGCAGTTCACCTCTCCGTGCATGACGGAGTCGGCTTCTGCAAGTGTCAAGGAACTAGTGTCCGATCAATTGCCTGGGAATCAGGTCAATCTAGGACATCTAAGTTTAGCATATTTTAGCCACTTTTGTCAATAGCACCGATTATATCCTTATAAATAGAGGTATTTTTAAGATAAAGAGAGTCAATTGATAAATAATTCCTACATCATTTTTACTTGTATAAAATAATGATTTCCGTTTCCGTAAAAAACAAAGAATTGGCTTTGGAAACCAAAAAAGGTCATGCTGGAGGACAGGCAGGGAAAATAAAAAGCCCGATTCGCGTGCGTTCGCGCTCTTCGGTGTAGATCTTTCAGGCTAACATAAAAGGAAAGGTGCAAAAATGACAGTTTTGTGTTATTTTATATGCACGTCTCGTCCGGGACGGATAAGCGTCGGTGGTAGAGTGGTCAATTACAACAGACTGTAAATCTGTCGGCCTTAGGCCTACGAAGGTTCGAATCCTTCCCGACGCACAGGATACGGCTCTGTAGTTCAATGGATAGAACGCAAGTTTCCGGAACTTGTAATGCAGGTCCGATTCCTGCCAGAGTCACAAAAATACAAAAGTAAAAATTAAAACAAAAATGGAAATCAGGAACATAGCGATAATAGCTCACGTGGACCATGGCAAAACCACTTTGACTGACAATCTTATGCGGCAATTCGGGGATTTGTCCGAAGAGGATTTTACTATGGACGTAAACGCTTTGGAAAAAGAGCGAGGTATCACTATTTATTCAAAGAATACGTCTATCTTTTACAAAGGTACAAAGATAAATATCGTGGATACCCCTGGCCACGCAGATTTTGGTTCGGAAGTGGAACGTGTTCTGCGCGCGATTGATTCCGTGCTTTTACTGGTGGATGCCGCCGAAGGGCCGATGCCGCAGACCAGATTTGTCCTGAAAAAATCTCTGGAATTGGGGCTCAAGCCGATTGTAGTCATAAACAAAATAGACAAGCCGGCTTCTGATCCGCACCGGGCACACGAGGAAGTTTTGGAATTATTTTTTGAACTGGGCGCTAGTGAGGACCAGGCGAATTTTGAGACGGTTTACGCAGTCGGACGCGAAGGCAAGGCTTTTAGAAATCTTGGTGATGAATCAAGTGATTTATCTCCGCTTTTGGATGTGATTTTGGAAAAAGTTTTGCCCGCTTCTAGCGGGTCCGACAATGAAAAAATGTCCGCGCAAGTTTTTAATTTGGGCTATGATAATTTTTTGGGCCGCATGGCCGTGGCCAGGATTTACTCCGGGAAAATATTTTCCGGCAGTCAGGTTTTTGTTAAAGGCGAGAACGGAACCCGTAAAGGAAAAATTACGAAACTTTTTGGCTTTGAGGGTATAGCCAGAAAAGAAGAAGAAGTCGCCCACTCCGGCGACATTGTTCTTCTAGCCGGAATTCCGGATATTTATATCGGAGAGACTATTTGTGAAGACGAAAGCGTGGAGATGTTGCCACATATCGCGATTGATGAACCGACCCTGTCCTTGAATTTTTTAGTGAACGATTCTCCATCCGCGGGTCGCGAGGGAAAATTTGTAACTTCCAGACAGATCAAAGAACGGTTGGAAAGAGAACTGGAGGTGAATGTTGGGCTTCGGGTTGATTTTTCCCCCGACCAGGGAAGAAATAAAATGGGCCCATCTTTTTTCAAAGTGTATGGTCGGGGAGAACTCCACATCGCCATACTTTTAGAAAATATGCGCCGGGAAGGTTTTGAAATTCAGGTTTCAGAGCCGGAAGTTATTATCAAAGAGACAGATGGAATTAAAACGGAACCATACGAAGAGCTGGTAATCGATGTGCCGATGGAGTTTTCCGGAGGGGTAATTGAGAAAATCGGCGGAAGGCGCGGTATTATGAAAAATATGGTTGAAAAAGAAGGTATCGTTAGGGTTATTTTTGACATACCGACGCGCGGGCTTCTAGGATATCGCGGAGAATTCATCATAGATACCAAAGGGGAAGGCATAATGTCCTCACGGGTCACTGGTTTCAAAGAATATGCCGGGGAAATAAGGAAAAGAGAATATGGTTCCATGGTTTCCATGGTAAACGGCAAAGCCGTGGCTTTTTCCCTTGCAAATTTACAGGAACGTGGTATATTGTACATAGAACACGGAACAGAGGTTTACGAGGGGATGGTTGTCGGGAATGTTTTAAAAGGAGACGATATGTCTGTCAATCCCACGAAAGGCAAACAGCTCTCCAACATGAGAGCTTCCGGCACCGACGAAGCTATAACCTTAAACCCTGTTTTTGTTTTGAATATTGAGCGAGGTCTTGAAGTGATGAATAAAGATGATTATCTGGAAATTACTCCGAAATCCGTCCGGCTTCGCAAGAAGTATCTGACCGAACTTGACCGGGTCAGAGTAAAGAGAGAATGATTGTAAAATTAAGAAATTAGTGATATAATGTATGAAGCAATTTATGCCAACGACATCCTTCAAACCTAAAAAAGTCACTCAAAAAATAATTTCGCACCTGCATAGCCGCGCCTCGGACGTGATTATGAACCGTTTCGGCTTGACCGCCGACGGCCGGAGAAAAACTCTCGAGGAAATCGGCAAAAAATACAATATTACCCGGGAGCGCGTGCGTCAGATCGAAGACGCAGCTATCAATCTCATCAAAAAGTCCGATGCCTACAAAAACGAGCAGGCGGTTTTTGATGAACTGAAACAAATAGTGCGCAACTTAGGATCGATTGTCGCCGAGCACGAGCTTTTACCCCATATTTCTAAAGATAAGTCCACCCAAAACCATATCAATTTTTTCTTGGTACTGGGGGACGCTTTCAAAAAACACCGCGAAGACGAGCACTTTCATACTCGCTGGAGCATCGATGACACCATGACGGAAAAGATTCATGATGCTCTGAGGAAGCTTTACGCCAGCTTGAAAGACGAAGACCTGATTCCGGAAACCGAAATGATTAAAAAGTTTCTAGAGCACCTGAAGGATGTTGCCGAACAGTATAAAAACGAGGAAATGGCCAAGCGCTGGCTCTCGATGTCCAAGACCATTTCCAAGAATCCGCTGGGCGAGTGGGGCAAAGCGACTTCTCCCAACATCCGTACCCGCGGGATCAAGGATTTCGCCTATCTAGTGATGAGGCGCCACGGTTCCCCGATGCACTTCAAGGAGGTGGCCGATTCAATTTCTAAGATTTTCGGCAAAAAAACCCATTATGCCACCTGCCACAATGAGCTCATCAAGGATCCCCGTTTTGTCTTGGTTGGGCGCGGGATATATGCCCTCTCCGAGTGGGGCTATAAAGCCGGCATTGCACGCGAAGTCATAGAGGATATTTTAAAGAGAGCGGGAGAGCCGATGGGAAAAGAAGAAATCATAAAGAGAGTAATGAAAGAAAGATATTTTAAGAAAAATACCATTCTGGTGAATCTGGCCAATTCAAAATATTTCAAAAAGAACGCCAAAGGGCTTTACGCGCTGGCCTAAATCTTTTCATTTTGTTTTTTCGGCTTTCTATACTAAAATACAGGTATGGATGAGTTTTTGGCGGGGGTAGAGGAATTTATAATCAAGCACTGGCCTTGGATTATTGTCGTTATCCTCCTCTACCTTGTTTGGAAATTTAACATAGAGAGCGAAGTTGTAAGGGCCATTCTAGCTCTGGGTGGAACGGTGCTTTTGGGCCGGATTGCCTGGAGGTTTTGGGTGCATTACATCCAGCAGGATTTCATTTCCGGAATAGATTTTGTACTCTTGGAAATAGTCCCTCCGCGCGAGGTCCTGCGGAGTCCGCAGGCGATGGAACTTTTTATAACCAACGCCCTCTATCACTGGAGCATGAAAGGAGGCAAGGAAGAGTACTGGCAGGGAGCTGTCTGGTTTTGGTTTTCTTTGGAGATTGCTTCCATCGACGGGCAGGTGCATTTTTATATAAGGACGCCGTCGCGTATCCGGGGACTGATTGAAACGCAGATGTACGCGCAGTATCCGCAGGCGCAGGTCAAAGCGGTGGAGGATTATACTTTGGGGGTTGACGAGATATCGCCGGAGAGCGCGTGGAACGGGTGGGGATGCGAATTCAAACTGACTAAGCCCGAGGCATATCCCATCAGGACATATGTTGATTACGGACTCGATGAAGATCCAAAGGAGGAATATAAAGTTGACCCTGTTTCGCCGGTGGTGGAACTTTTCGGTTCCTTGCAAAAAGGGGAGCAAATGTGGATGCAGATTGTCGTTACGCCTTCCAAGAAAACGTATCGCACGAAAGGTACTTGGTTCGGCAAACACGATTGGGTGGTAGAGGCAAGGAACGAAATGTTTAAATTAATGAGGCCTTATACTTCCCAAAGAGAAGAGCCGGGTCAGGGACTTGTTAAATTGGCTCGAATTGAAATTCGTGTTCCTAAGTTTTTAGATAATACTGCAACGGCAATGTCCGCTAAAACAGCCAAAGTCGGTTTCGAGACCGGAATTAGGGTTATGTATGTGGCGAAAAAAGAGGCGTTTGATATGAACAGCCGGCGGAACCTCCGCCTTATTTTCCGCCAGTACGCCAAACCCGACTGTAATGAATTTTACCGCATAAACTCGGCTCAGGCGGATTTTTACAGCGGCATATTTACGGCTTCGCCGGCAACTATCATGATGCTGGCCAACCGGATGCTTCATGAATTCCGCGAGCGGGCGTTTTTTCATCTCCCGCTCCGCCACCATATTTTTGGCCAGAATCACTGGAAGTGGCCTATTCCGCAGGTTCTTTCGCTTGACAGCATAATCAAAGCATACCCCCATCATCTTACTTTTGTCTTAAATACGGAAGAACTGGCAACCCTGTGGCACTTCCCGGGCCAGATTTTGAAAGTTCCTACCCTGGAGCGCATCGAATCCAAGGAAGCCTCTCCGCCACCGAATTTACCGACATAATTATTTTATGGAAAATTTTTCTTCTCCACCTGAACTTGGCCATCCTGTATCCGAATGGAAATATAAATATATAAGAGGGATCTTAGGCACGGTCCTGCTTTTGGGCGTTTTTTATTTTTTGTTTATAAGCGCTCCAAGCGATTTTCCCATCGGAACCATGGTTAGAGTGGAACCCGGAATGAACTTGCGCGTGATTTCTTCGCTGCTGAAGGAGCAAAATATCATACGGTCGAGGACAGTATTCGAATCTTTGGTAATAATTCTGGGCGACGAGAAACGCATAGTGTCGGCTGATTATTTGTTGGAGGATAAATTGCCGGTTTTTGAAATTGCCTGGCGCATCGGGAGAGGCAAGCATCATATGGCGCCGGTTTCCGTTACGATTCCAGAAGGGTTTGATGTTGATCAGATTGCCGACATTGTTTCTTCGGAGCTGATAAGTTTCGACAAGGCCGAGTTTTTACTGAAAGCGAAGCCGCTGGAGGGTTATCTTTTTCCCGACACCTACTTTTTTCTGACCAATGCCGGGGAAGAAGAAGTTCTGCAGTCTTTGCGGGACAATTTTGAGAAGAGAGTTGGTTCTGTTCGACCGGAGATAACCAAATCGGGCAGGACAGAGGAAGAAATCATCATTATGGCTTCGATTATTGAAAGAGAAGCAAAGGGGGATATTGACCGGAAAATTATTTCCGGAATTTTATGGAAAAGGATTTCTATCGGCATGCCGCTCCAAGCGGACGCCGTGCCGGAAACTTACGAGAAGAGGGGATTGCCAAATAGTCCAATCGGCAATCCCGGTTTGGAGGCCATAGAAGCGGCCATTTATCCGGAGAGTTCGTCTTATCTTTATTATCTGCACGACAAAGAAGGCGGAATTCATTACGCGAAAAGTTTTGCGGAACACCTTGATAACAAATTGAAATATTTGCGGTAGAATGGAGAAATGAGAAAACACAATCTGGCTTTCATCGACATAGAAACCACCGGCCTTAATTTGCTTCGGCACGAGATTATTGAAATCGGCTGTGTGTTCTCGACGCCGGGCCTGGAAGTCATTGGGGAGCTCGAGTTGAAAATAAAACCCGAACACATCGAAAATGCCGACCCGGTAGCTTTAAAGGTTAATCATTATGAAGAGAAAGACTGGGAATCAGCGCTTGAACTGAGAGAGGCGATGAAAATTTTTTCGGAGAAAACGAAAGATTGCATCATGATCGGGCATAACGTAGCTTTTGATTCCGGTTTTTTGGAGTATGCCTCAAGCGAGGCTGGGATAGCCAATACCATGCATTACCACAAGCTGGATACTGTCTCGATTTCCTGGGCAAAACTCCATAAGGACCCGGACGTCGAGCATTTTTCTCTGCGTGAGCTGTGCGTGCGTTTCGGTATCAAAAATGAACGCGCGCATACCGCCCTGTCCGACGCGCGCGCGACCTTCGAGCTTTACAAAAAACTGATGAGCTTGTAAGTTTGATATATGACCCATTCGATAAAAACTCAGGGTCATGGTGAGCAAAGTCGAACCATGAAAAAAAAGACCGTTTTTGTGGGACTTTCCGGCGGGGTGGATTCGGCTGTGAGCGCGGCTCTTCTTAAAAAGCAGGGCTTTGAAGTTGTCGGGGTTTTTATTAAGACCTGGCATCCGGATTTTTTGGAGTGCAACGAGGAAGAGGAGCGCCACGACGCTATGTGCGTCGCGGCGCATCTGGGTATCCCGTTCCTAACTTTTGACTTCGAAAATGTGTACAAAAAAGAAGTGGCGGATTATATGATTCGCGAATATAAGGCGGGCCGGACGCCCAATCCTGATGTGATGTGCAACAAAGAAGTAAAGTTTGGCGCGTTTCTCAAAAAAGTGCGCTTGTTCGTCCTTCGGCGGAGATTTTTGTGGCGACAGGACATTACGCCAGAACTGGAGCGGAACATGCTTTTTTGAAGGAGTGGCAGAGCGAAGCGAAGAACCGAGCGACTGAAAAAAAGCATGTTCCGCTTTCGTCAAAAATACTAAATCTGCTCCGCGGGAGTGATCCGTCAAAAGATCAAAGTTATTTTTTGTGGACGCTTAGGCAGGAGCAGTTAAAAAAAATTTTATTTCCAATCAGTAATTTGAAGAAAATAGAAGTTCGCCGATTAGCTAAAAAATTTAAACTGCCAGTGGCAGAGAAAAAGGACAGCCAAGGCATCTGCTTTCTAGGCGCGGTGGATTTGAAAGAATTCCTCAAACATTACATCAAAGAAAAAAAAGGAAAGATAAAAAATGAGGCAGGGGAGATAATCGGGTATCATGACGGAGCGGTCTTCCACACTTTGGGAGAACGGCACGGATTTACGATTACAAAAAAAAGTCCGAAAGACGGCCCGTATTATATTGTCGGCAAAGATGTGAAAAAAAATATTCTAGTGGTATCGCAGATGAAAAAAGATTCAAAGAATTCTTTGGCTTTACTCCGCCCTACGGGCAGAACCTTCCGCCAGCAGAATTCTTTGAATCTTTTTTTTGTAGGAATAAAAGATACAAATTGGATTTTTAAAATTCCAAAATCAGGCAAAAATTATACCGCGCAAATTCGTTATCACGGCGAGTTTTTACCGTGTAAAATATCAGGCAACCGGGTAATTTTTGAAAAGCCGGTTTTAGCCGCTTCTGGGCAGTCCTGCGTTATTTATGACGACGACATTTGCCTAGGAGGGGGAATTATTATATAATTTATTCATATGATTCAATTTTTTACACAGAATAGCGAAATTATTCTAAGATTATTTTTAGCGGTTATTTTGGGTACATGTATCGGGGCGGAGCGGATTTTAGTGCATAAGGAGGCAGGCATGAAAACTCACGCTCTTGTTTCTATGGGGGCGGCGGTGTTCGTGATAATTTCTGAAATGATGGCCATCAAATACATGACTAGCGGAGGGTTTGATCCATCTCGGATTGCCTCGCAGATAATCGTCGGGATAGGATTTTT
>Ga0076033_130_pt1 | contig 6520 bp, 7 predicted proteins | sample RifGroB1_FD_68109 | JGI IMG/M metagenome (GOLD analysis project Ga0076033, IMG submission 68109) | Parcubacteria (Nomurabacteria) bacterium GW2011_GWB1_43_7
GCGCTCGTCGTTCCAGTGATTGAACGTGGCATAGTTTGTACAGGATACCATCTATTTCACTGCCGACCTAGACACAACTTAATGTTAGAGGTCGTGCTGAATTTTATTTCGCATGGTAATGCATTAGTATTCTGTACCAAGTATATTCATTTTTTTATGAAGTGCTACATACACCACTCTATATCAAACCTTAGTCGGATATATTCTCGATATATGGATACTGGGTTCGGTAGCGAGAAACCGTGATCGCCCGCATATTCACCTACTACCATTTTCAGTATAACAAAAGATTTTTAATATAAAAAGAAAAGGCCCCGCGCCATCACCGAAGTGACAACACGAGGCCGATGAGAAAACGAATGCAGGACAAAGGTCAGAGTGTCCAAATGAAGGGCACAGTGACCGATGCCTAAGTACTTACTTGCCGAGAACCGCGGACGGGCCGTAGACGAACCAGCGGCTGTCAAGCCAGTAGACGTTCCAGCTCCACTTGCCGTCGTCCCAGTCGAGATACAGGACGTACCGGTCGCCGTTCGAGTCCTGCAGAACCGTACCGTCGAAGTAGATGAACCGGATGTTCCCGTTGATCTTCTCCTTCCAGCTTTCGGGAATGAGAGATTGGTTCTCCCAAAGAGTCCACAAGATCTTGGCATCGAGACGAATATACCCTGCCTCTTTCAGTCGTTCCAGTTTCTCCTCACCTCCTGTGATGACGTTCTCGTTCGACTTCAACATCGTCTCAAGGCGAACCTTGGTAAGGTCAACTTTGGTAAGTGAAAGAGAACGCTGATCTTCTTCGTCGATGGACCAGCCCGTGCCGATGATGAAAAAAGCAGGATTAAATGGTTTAGTGCGATCGATGGAAAGCAGGCTAGTTACCGCAGGCACTCCACACAAAAGAGACTCATGGCTACACATTGGCTTCTCCTCCTTCCACATGAAGAACATTCCGTATTAACCTGCGCGGTTATAGTCGAGAGGAAATCTCCCACTTTTTCTTTATAAATTATAAACCTAATGGGAATCTCTGTCAATACCACTTTTTTAATTTTGTCAAAATTTGAGATAAAGTTTTGACTGTATAATCAATGTCTTTTTTAGTTGTATCCCTACCCAAAGAAAAACGCAATCCGCCTATTTCTGAATCTGCTTCTTTTCTTAATACCTTTATAACATATGAACCCTCCGCTTTAGAGCTTTTGCAAGCACTTTTTGAAGAGGCCATTATTCCCTTTGCTGAAAGCTCTATTACCAAAAGATCGCTGGGAATTTTTGGAATTGTAATGTTCACATTATTTGGCAATCTATTTTCCAAATCCCCATTTAAAACTATTCGCTTATTCGCGCGAATTAGAGATGAGATAAAATAATCACGAAGTTTTGTTAAACGGAAAACTTCTTTATTTTTTATTTTATCAACAACCTGAAGTGCTTTTGCCAACCCTACCGCCAAAGCGACATTTTCTGTTCCGGGTCGTAAACCAAATTCTTGGTCTCCCCCGAACATAATTTTTTTAACCGGCGTATTTTTTTTAATATATAAAATACCAATCCCCTTCGGTCCATAAATTTTAGCTCCATTAAAAGATAATAAATCCACGCCGAGCTTGAGAACATTTATTGGTAAATAATTTACTGCCTGAGTGGCATCTGCGTGAAAAAATATTTTTGTTGTTTTTATTTTATTAAAATGCCTTATCTCTTTTGCAATCTCCCCTATCGGCTGTATCGTACCAATTTCATTATTGGCATACATTACTGAGATTAAAACAGTATTAGGTTTTAGCGATTTTTTTATTTTTTTTACATCAACTATTCCATTTTTTTCCACTTCCACAAAAGTCACTTCTGCTTGCTTTGTTTTTTCTAAATGTCTAAAAACTTCTAAAACCGACGCATGTTCAATGTTTGTTGTTATAATATGCGGTTTTTTAAAATTCTGGACTAAACCTAAAATAGCTAGGTTGTTACTCTCCGTGGCTCCGGAGGTGAAAATGATTTCATCGTTGCGAGCATATAAAATCTTCGCGATAATGGTTCTCGCGTTTTCCAGTTTATTTTTTTCTGTTGTTCCTAAATCATGAATTGCTCCTGGGTTTGCCTGCAAAGAAAGCGCGCTGGCTGCATAATCTAAATATATTTTGTTTGATTTCACCATAAAAATAGTATATATTGAAAATGTATGAATACAAAGCTTGAAATCGCTTTTTTTGTTTTGGCTGGAATCGCTATTTTAATTAGCGCTATTTGGATTATCATTACCGAAAAACGTTTGGGAAGATTTTTTCTTGGCAAAAAAGGCAAAGATTTAGAAGATACTATCGTTACATTAGAAAACGATATTGAAAAATTAAAAAAGGCAAAAGAAATTTTTGAGAAAGAAATTGTCACGATAAATACAAAGCTTAAAAAAAGTATTCGTGGGCTTGAGACTGTCCGTTTCAATCCCTTCCCTGATCAAGGCAGTAATCAGAGTTTTGCTATCGGCATGCTAAACGAAGAAAACGATGGTTTAGTAATTTCAAGTTTATATTCTCGCGAGCGAATGAGCATTTTTGCCAAACCTATTAAAAATGGCAAATCTGAATACGAACTCACCGCTGAAGAAAAAGAAGCCCTTACAAAAGCAAAGATATAATGGATAAAAAAAATGAAAAACAAAATATAACGGCAAGGCCGCCGGTCGTAGTAATTATGGGTCACATTGATCACGGAAAATCAACATTGCTTGACTATATAAGAAAAACAAACGTGGTTGAATGCGAAACTGGAGGTATTACCCAATGTATTTCTGCTTATGAAGTAGAAATCCCGACGCCAGATAAATCCGGGTCGGGACCCCGACCGCAAGCGTCGGGGAAAATAACTTTTTTAGACACGCCAGGACATGAAGCTTTTTCAAAAATGCGCGAACGTGGCGCGGAGATAGCAGATATTGCCATCCTGGTTGTTTCGGCTGAAGACGGAGTAAAACTGCAAACAATTGAAGCTTGGAAAACTATAGTCGAATCTAAAATTCCATGTATTGTTGCTATAAATAAAATAGACAAACCTGGCGCTAATGTAGAAAAAACAAAAACTGAATTGGCTGAAAATGAAATATACCTGGAAAATTATGGGGGTCAAATACCCTATGTAGAAATTTCTGCGAAAGCCGGTACCGGAGTAGATAATTTATTATCTCTTATTTTAATTTTGGCAGAAATGGAAGACTTGACCGGCAAGAGCCACGAGAATGCTTCTGGTTTTGTGATTGAAGTAAATTTAGATTCCAGACGCGGAATACTAGCGACCTTGATTATAAAAAATGGATCTATCAAAAAAGGAATGACTGTCGTGGTGGAAGACAGTATGTGTTCTACTCGCATAATTGAAAATTTTTTGGGAAAACCGATAGACAAAGCAAGTTTTTCTTCTCCTGTACGCATTGTTGGTTTTGACAAAATGCCTAGAGTCGGAGCGCAATTCAAATCTTTTCAAAAAAAATCAGATGCGGAAAAATATATAAAAAATTCCGGCTCCTCAAGGTCAGACCTTGGGAATTCAAAAAGGTCTGACCTTTTCCCGCCAGAAACAAATAAAAAAATAATTCCGATAATTTTAAAAGCTGATGTTTCCGGCTCCATGGAAGCTATTGAAAAAGAAATCGCCAAAATAACAAATGAAAATGCAGAATTCAAAATTGTTGGAAAAGGCATTGGACCTATTTCCGAATCAGACATAAAAGGTGTAGCTTCTGGCGCTGATGTGTTGGTGATTGGCTTTAATGTAAAAGCAGATAAAAGCGCCATAGAAACTGCAGAAAAAAGAGGTATAATAATTTCCTTTTTTGATATTATTTATAAAATGACCGAGTGGCTAGAAACACAGATGGAAGAAAAAAGACCAAAAATTGAAACCGTGGAAACAACCGGCCGCGCAAAAATTATCCGAGCTTTCAGCCATACCAAGGAACGCCAGATAATAGGAGGGAAAGTAATCCAAGGAAAAATCAATTTGAATAGCACGGTTCGCATAATGCGTCGAGAATTTGAAATTGGCCGTGGAAAAATCGTAAATTTAGAAAAAAGTAAAACGAAAACAAGCGCAGTAGAAGAGGGTGTTGAATTTGGAATGATGATTGAATCAAAAATAGAAATCGTGCCAGGCGATATAATTGAATCGTTTTTGATAACCCAAAAATGACCCAAAGAAATGAAAAAGTGGCGAATAGTCTTAAAGAATTTGCCGCAAATTTTTTAGGGCGTGAAAATAACAAAACTTCACTTATTACCGTAACTTCTGCTACAGTATCTCCTGATTTAAAACGAGCTACTATATTTATCACTGTCTTCCCTATTTCAAAAGAAGCTAGCGCTCTTTTATTTGTAAAAAGAAAACTTGGAGAATTAAGAGAGTTCTTAAAAAAAAATATGCCAATAAAAATAATTCCTTTCCTAGATGTAGTAATTGATCAAGGAGAAAAAAACAGACAAAAAATTGACGAATTGCTTCGAAATGGTTAAACTTCTTGAAATAGTCTTTGAAAAATGCCTTGCGCAGGCTGACGAGCCGAGCAGAGCAAATTTTCAGCAGAAAATTATGTGTGCATTTTGAGAAGAGCTATTTTAAGAAGTTGTTGGCCTGGTAGCCAAGTGGTAAGGCATTCCTCTGCAAAAGGAATATACGGCGGTTCAATTCCGCCCCAGGCCTCAAAAAATCAAAGTAATTTGGTTTTTTGTGTTAGAATATTTTAGGAATTGCCCGGATGGCGGAATTGGTATACGCGCACGACTTAAAATCGTGTCTCGTAAGGGATGTGGGTTCGACTCCCACTCCGGGCACTGGGAAGTTTTTTAAAAGAAAGAAGTTTTTTGCGCCCATAGCTCAGCTGGTAGAGCAGATCCCTCTTAAGGATAAGGTCGGAGGTTCGATCCCTCCTGGGCGCACAATAATAAAAAGATTAGTTTTTTTCTTTTAACTTTTTAACTGTTGGTATATGCTATATGTTTTAGTATAATTAAGATATGTCTCTCAGAAAAAGCAAAGTTAAATTGACTTGGAATAATACTTTCGCATATATTATTGGCATTATTACGACTGATGGTAATCTATCTAATGATTTAAGACACTTAATAATAACATCAAAAGATTATGAAATGGTTACAAATTGCAAAAGATATTTAGAACTTACTAATAAAATCAGCAGAACAGCAAGAGGAGGTTCGAAAGATAAAAAATACTATATGCTTCAGTTTGGGGATAAAAATTTTTTTGAATTTCTATTAGGATTAGGACTAACTCCGAGAAAATCAAAAACTATGTCTGAATTAAAAATACCAAAAAAGTATTTTGCAGATTTTTTTAGAGGGTGTATAGATGGTGATGGAAGCATATCAATATCAAAACACCCAGAAAGTAAGCATCCTCAATATAAAGTACGTCTCTGTTCAGCAAGTAATAATTTCTTAAATTGGATATTGGAATCATGTAAAAAAGTCTTCAGTGTTAATGGCGGTTCAATTTCAAAAACAGATAGATCATCTGTATATACTCTAACTTTTGGTAAAAATGATAGTATAAAAATCCTAAAGATGATTTATTCAAAAAATGTGATATGCTTGTCAAGAAAGAAAAAGATTGCATTAAAAATACTGGGCGAGTGGCGTAATTGGTAGCCGCGCTAGTCTTAGGAACTAGTGGAGTAATCCATGGGGGTTCGATTCCCCCCTCGCCCACAACTACTTGACATTTATATTCATAAGTGCTATACTATACACGTATGAAAAATATGAACAAAAAATCAATAAATTTGGGCTTCAAAATACTATCTATTTTGGCATTTAGCATATTAGTTATGCCTGCGTCAGCTTCAGCTACTGGGTATGGTACAAACTTTGTTTACAGCACTGGTTACAATTACCAAGTTCCTCAAACAAGTATTCCAGCACCAGTGGTTAATCCAACGAACACAAATTCTAGCAATAATCCCTCTACTCCCGCCTCAGAGACAACTCCAATAGAAAATGAAATTGCAAATGATACTGACAAGAACTATAGCGATTTAGCAGCGAATGCTATTTTCGGATCAAATAGTTTCTTGCCTTCTGGCTTAATACAATGGATTATTCTTGCAATAATTATTCTATTGATTGTCATCTTGGCGAGAAAACTTTTTGGCGGTGAAAAAAATTACCACGAAGCGCCAATGAAACACGCGTAAAAAACGATAAAAACCAACGAAAAAGTCAGCTCTCTAGGGTTGACTTTTTTGATTTTGTATGATACAATATAAAGGTATAGTAGTTACTTTGTCAACTTCATAAACCCCGCGCCTGCGGGCGCTAACCGCGCCAGAGGCGCAAGGAGGATACAATGCTAACTCTCACCGTTGTTATTCTGGTAACTCTGGCACTAACAGCTGTTCTTTTTCCCTTCACAGCGAATGCGCTCGCCAAACTTGGGTGGTTCTTTACGACCCTCGAGAGCGGAAGCATCAAATTCATCATGCGAGGAGAAACGCTGCACACGACCATCTATG
>Ga0076033_132_pt1 | contig 6434 bp, 6 predicted proteins | sample RifGroB1_FD_68109 | JGI IMG/M metagenome (GOLD analysis project Ga0076033, IMG submission 68109) | Parcubacteria (Nomurabacteria) bacterium GW2011_GWB1_43_7
CAATTTCGGCGACATTTTGTCCGCTTTATTTATGAGATAAGAAAGCATCTCTTCGGTAACTTCAAAATCGGAAATCACGCCGTCCACCAGCGGACGGACGGCCTTGATGTGCCCCGGAGTGCGCCCGAGCATTTCCTTGGCTTGCGCGCCAACCGCCAGAACTTGGTTGGTCTTAATATTGACGGCCACGACCGAAGGTTCATTTATCACTATGCCATGGCCTTTCAAATAAACCAAGGTGTTGGAAGTGCCGAGGTCAATGCCGATATCGTTGGAGATTAATTTGTATAGCTTTTCCAACATGGATATAATTTAGTCCTTGGATTTTATAATTTTTAAAATCTCATCTATGGTAACAATTCTGCCCTTTTCTTCGGTTCTTTTCTTTAATTCAATACCCCCTTCTTTCAAACTTCTTTCGGAAACAACCGCCCTATAAGGTATGCCGAGGAGATCCGCATCGGCAAATTTTTCTCCGGCGGAAACTCCTTGTCTGTCGTCAAAAAGCACTTCGTGAACTTTTGAAATACTTTCGTAAATTTTATTTGCCTCTGCTAAAACGGTTTCGTTCTCCCCTATGGCAAGCAAGTGAAAATGGAACGGCGCGATTGACTCCGGCCAGATAATGCCTTTGTCGTCGGAAAGCACCTCAACCACTGTACCTATCAATCTGCCTAGTCCGATGCCATAGGAGCCCATAAAAACAGGTTTTTTTTCTCCGCTTTTGTCTGCGTAATGGAGTTCCAACGCTTCCGACTTGCTAGTACCCAAGGTAAAAATATTCCCTACTTCGATTGCCCGATGTTCCATTAATTTATCTTTTTCTAAACCTAAACTTGCTAACACCTCTTCCTCCATTACTTCTCTGTTCACCGCTATGGCCTTGTCCTCACTTACGTATATGGTATCTTCGCCGGCGGAAGTAATGGTTGGAAATTCATGAGAATATTTTGAAAAAGCGCCGCCTGAAGCAAAAGTTGGATAAGTCATATGTCCGATGCCGGTCCGCCTGAAAATATTCTGGTAGGCCGTTTTCATTTTTTCATAGAAAACATTATGCTCCGATTCGTCCCTAGAAAAAGAATAAAGGGCTTTCCAGTAGAATTCCCGGCCTCGCAGAATGCCTGATTTGCTCCTGGTTTCGTTCCGCAAAATATCCTTGAAATCATAAAGATAAAGTGGTAAATCTTTATAAGAACCGACATATTGTTTCAAGATGTTAGCAAAATCTTCTTCATTGCTCCAAGACAAACCAACTTCCCCGCCATTTTTTAGTTTCGTCTTGAACCAAATATCTACTTCTTTATCATCCCACCGATTGGTTTTTTCCCAAATTTCCTTATCTTGGAGAATGGAAGTTTTCATTTCAGTCCCGCCAATCTGATCCATTTCTTCCCTTATTATGTTTTCAATTTTTTTGAGCACCCGCAACCCCAGAGGCAAATACGAATACACCCCTGCCATCTCCTTGTGGATAAAACCGCCTCGGATTAAAAGCTCCGCATTTTTGGAGGTTTCGTCCGCCGGAGCTTCTTTTCTGGTTTTAGTAAAAAGTTTGGATTGCCTCATGTGCTCATATTACCCGAAAAAGACCGGTTGGTCAAAGTTTACCGCCGATAAGGCACGGTTGCAAAAGCGGGAATATTCTGCTATATTAGTCCATATGAAAAAAGCGGAATCGAGAACTGATGCCCGCCCGAACGATGGAGAGGGGCAGATGGTGGTAGAAGAAATGTTCAAAGCCGGAGCGCATTATGGCTACAGCAAGACTAGAAGGCATCCTTCTGTTTCTTCATATATATATGCCACCAAAAACAAAGGAGACATAATCAATCTCGAAAAAACAAGCGTAATGCTGGAAAAAGCCGTGGAATTTATTAAAAGTTCGGGAAACCAAGGAAAAGTTATTCTTTTTGTCGGTACTAAACCCGAAGCCAAGGAAGCGGTGAAAAATGCGGCGGAATTTTTAGGCATGCCCTATATCACGGAAAGATGGATCGGGGGGACGCTTTCTAACTTTACGGAAATAAAAAAGAGGATTACCGAACTGGAAAACTACCACAAGGACAGTACCGGAGGCGGGCTTGATAAATATACAAAAAAAGAACGGCTGGTAATAGCCAAGAAAATGGAAAAACTGGCCAGATATTATACCGGCTTGTTCGGCTTAAAAAAAGTTCCGGATGCCCTATTTGTCGTAGATGCAAAGAGTGAACACATCGCGGCCACCGAAGCCAAAAAATCTGGCGTCCCGGTGGTTGCCTTGGTAAACTCCGATTCAAATATCAAATACATTGATTACCCGATCGTCGCCAATGACGCCGGGATGCCGTCTATCAGATTTTTTGTCACCGCCATCGGGAACGCCTATAAAGAAGGCCAGATGAGCGTGCCCCCAAAAACATAACAATAAATCACGAATTAATAGTTACGAATTAAAAATTTGAAATTCGTAATTTGAAATTGATAATTAAGGTACATGCCAACACAAGTAACAACCGAGCAGGTAAAGGAATTAAGAGACAATACTGGCATCTCAGTAATGCAGTGCAAGCGCGCACTGGAAGAGGCAGATGGGGACATGAAAAAGGCGCTCGCTATTTTAAAAAAAACGAGTTCCGACATCGCATTGAAAAAAGTTAACCGCGAGGTCAAAGACGGAAGGGTCGGCATAAAAGTTATAGAAGAGGGAAAAGACAAAAAAGCCGTACTGGTATCTTTGCTTTGTGAAACAGATTTCGTGGCCAGAAACGAGGATTTCACCAATCTCCTTGATAGACTTTCTGATAAAGCTCTTAAAGAAGGTGTAGAAAAAATGAAAGCTGAAGCAAAGGACATGATTGATTCCATCATTCAAAAAACTGGAGAAAATATCCAGCTAGGAGAGGCATATGAAGTAAGCGGGAAGGTTTTGGGAACTTATGTGCACAACAATAAGATAGGGGTTATCGTCAGCTTAACGGGCGGAAGCGCGGAGTTGGCGAAAGATATCGCCATGCAGGTGACCGCCCTGGAACCGGAAAATGAGAAGGCTCTGCTTGAACAGGAATTTATAAAAGACACTTCCGTGACAATAGGAGGACTTTTGGCAAAGGCGGGGGCAAAAATTAAGGAAGTAAAACGCTGCTCGATATAAAACAATCATGTATTATTTTTTAATTTTATTTTTTGGCTCGCTTCTCGGAATCATCTTTATGATCGGTCGGAAATTGATCTTGTTGCAAAATGGGGCTGTTTTCCCGAAAGAAGAGGTTTTTTGGGAAACTCGGCATTTGGAAAAATTAAAGCATGCAACCGTCAAAAACATAAAAAAACATTCCTACGCGGGACTTGTGGGAACAATCAGGTTTTACGTCCGGTTCTCCAGTTTCTTAAAGAATAAATATCAGGAAGTAAAAATCAAAATAAAAAATATACACAGCGGAAGGGCAGAGAGTGATTCACCGGAAAAAAGGGAAATCAGCAAATTTCTGAGAATGGTTTCGGAATACAAAAATAAAATCAAGGAAATCAAACACAAAATAAAAGAGGAGGAAAAGAATTTATAAATGTGTTAATATACACACGCTAAAGGTGTGCCGCCTTAGCTCAGTTGGTAGAGCAACGCTTTTGTAAAGCGAAGGTCCTCGGTTCGAATCCGAGAGGCGGCTCCAAAAAATACTATTTTCACTCATAGATAGCAGAATATCCCCAGTCTTTCGAACACTCAAAAACCTTTTTAAAATTATTATCCAAGTCATTTTTTACGCCACTGTCTATAGACATGTCATAATTTGTAAAGAAAATATAAATTATCCTATTGCCATGATTTAAATTGATAATATTTTTAAGTGATTCAACGCTCCATGGATCAGGATAAATACGATTCTCTTTTTGAGTGTAGTAATAAACTATTGGGGATTGGTTTGTTATTACCAAAGAATTTTTATTTATAGAATCAGAGGCTAAAAATTTATTTCCTTCAGAAAAACATATATTGGCCTTATTTTTAGATTTTTCATATTCAATTTTAAACAAACCAAAAAGCGAAATTATTAAAATAGCGCATATTAACCCAAAAATAGTATTTTTATACTTTTTGAATTTACTTATGCAAAATCCAGAAATCAGACAAACTGCTGGGATTATTGGCATAATAAATCTTTCTTCTTTGTGTGGCATATATATTGCCATTCCTAAAAAGAAAAAGGTCCATATTAACAGTAAATAAACTTCCCTTTTGTAAAATTCTTTTTTGAAAAAAATATAGATTAAAGAAAAAATAAAAACTACTCCAACGGCAGAAAAAATATGCCATGAATTTATAAAAAAGAAATTCCATGATTGCACCCCTCCCCAATAACTTGCGGCTCTAAAACCATGAACAAATGCGCCTAGTGTGTTGCCATAATACGCGAAGCTGTAAATAAACCATGGGGCCAGTATTACAAAGAAAAAACTTATTGCGTACCATAAATATTTGTCTGTTAAAAATTTCAACGACCTATCCCTAATAAAAAAATAGAGAAAAAATACAACAGCTATCCATAAAGTCGTATAACGAGCTAGTAATGACAAGGCAAAAAACAACCCGAAAAGAATTTTTTGCATTGTGTTTCCTTTCTCGTATCCTTCCCAAAAACTTACGAAAGTTAACAATAAAAAGAAAACAACAAAAGTATCTGTAAGCACCTGCTCGCTAAAATATACATGAAGAGGCACCAAGGAAAATAACGTTGCAGAATACAATCCTACGTTGTTATCAAACAATTTTTTACCTAAAATATATACAAGGAACACACTTACGGCACCAAGGAACGGATTAATTATTTCAACAATAAAATTCAGGTTTAGTGAATAAAAAACCGAGATAAGGTAAGGCAGCAACGGCGCTCTAAACCCTATACTGGGCCACCCGTATATGGTATCTTGAGATGGAATAAAATCGCTCCAGCCACTGTTCGCAAGAGAATAAATTAACGGATTTTGACTTAGTTGATATCCCAGATTTAGATAAACTGTTTCATCCCACCCCCGAAGCGGTGTGTAAAAAAGAAATATGATTCTTATCAAAAATGCAAAAAGCACTACTAAAATAATAAGCATGTCCTTCCTTTCCACATCTAGCCAAGACAACCATGCTCTTTTTACTATTTGTAAAATACCCATATTTTATCTCTAATAAAATTTATTTTTTATATTTTTTCTAATTTGAAATAATTCTTTCAGAGTAAAGAAAAAAGCATGCGATTTTACCGTTGACTCATCTTGCGCTTCCCAAGCAACCGGCAATTCTTTTATCTTAAAACCAAAATATTTTGCCAGTGCGAGTATCTCTAAGTCTATTCCCCATCCGTAGACTGTGGTTCTTGAAAATATTTCTTTTGCCGCTCTTTTTGAAAATAACTTAAATCCGCATTGCGTATCATAAATACCCGGAAGTAGTAATACCCTTATTATTGAATTGCTAACTCTACTTAAAATAATTCTTAACAAAGATTGTTTCTTTATAATTTTTGCACCATTCACATATCTGGAAGCAATTACCACGTCATAACCATCTTTCGCGCACGAAACAAATTTTAATATTTCATTGAAGGAGGTGGCATTATCCGCATCGAGAAAAACAGTATAATCTCCATGTGACTCTTTCATCCCTGTTGAAATAGCCAACCCTTTTGTATTTCCTTTAGCGCCCACATGTGAAATAGTTAAAATTTTTATTTCCGGAATTTCTTCTGTTTGCAATGTTTTTAACACCCCTTCTGTATCATCTGAACAGTTATTGGGTACCACGATTATTTCAAACGAGATTTTGTTTGCATTCAAAAAACCGGCAATATTTCTAACAGTTTTAGAAATTCTATTCGATTCATTATAAGCAGGAATTATTATACTTAATGTCATTTAAATACTAGATTGTTATAACTTAAGTAATTTATAATAAGCCCCACGATAGTACCAAAAATACCTGAAAATGTCGCGATTATGTGGGTGTTTAGAAAAATATGGCTGCTTATGAGTGTAAAAAATAATAAGCTGGAAAAAATTACATTCATTAAAAATCCAACAAAACTAAAAAAACAAAAAATGTAAAAAGTGTATTTCTTGTTCTCTTTGCTCCTAAATGTAAAATTTTTATTCATAAAATAACTATTTAAAAATGCACATATGAAAGAAAAACCTTTATAAAAAGGAAATAGAAACGGCTGAGAAAGACCAAAAATTAAGATTAAAATATTTAAAATACTAAGGTCAATAACAGTGTTAACAACTCCCACAATTGCAAAGCGAATAAATTTGGGAATCGCTAAATTGAGTTTCATATAAATTAATTATTGTGTAGATTGCTCCTCGGCTGAAGCTTTTTCTGTCCCCTGAAGTTTGAAGGATTCCTGAATACGGGTTTCGAGGTCTTCCAAGCTGTGAAAGCCGGTCAAGACATCCTCGTCTAT
>Ga0076033_121_pt1 | contig 1110 bp, 1 predicted proteins | sample RifGroB1_FD_68109 | JGI IMG/M metagenome (GOLD analysis project Ga0076033, IMG submission 68109) | Parcubacteria (Nomurabacteria) bacterium GW2011_GWB1_43_7
CGCGAGCTGACGAAGAAGTTCGAAGAAGTGAAAACAGGATTGCCGATAGAGCTCAAAGATCATTTTGCCAAACCTCTTGGCGAGCTGGTGCTTGTCCTGATGCCAGACGGTAACCAAGCCAAAGGTTGACAATCTGGTGCTATTAACAGAGAATGCACTCGGTTGGCGTAGGCTAACTTTTGGACACTTCTCCGATTATGGTTCAGTTAGGCCATGTCGGACCGACTGATCATGCCGATGTGGGTTCCGGATGAGCGAAGCTCATTGCTCCTTACCACATCGGCGGTTTTAGTTTCGTAAGCCGGAATTTCTCGATATACTGGGGGCGATGAAAGACAAGACGAAATATATTACTACCTCAATTGCCTACACGAACGCCGATCCGCATATCGGTTTTCTATTAGAGTTGCTTTCAGCCGATGTTCTGAAGCGGTTTTACCGCTTGCGAGGCGAAGAGGCGTTTTTATTAACTGGTACCGACGAACACGGGATAAAGGTGGCGCAAGCGGCTGTCGCAGTTGCTCGGGCTAAATCATTCGTGGTAATTGATGGCGACACTCTTGTGCCAATATCAAGGTAAAGCGTGTGGCTACCATTTGATACAGGTATAGAATAAGCAGTGCCTGAATTAACAACCGGTGTTTCTCCTCCGGCCACTTTTACGGTCCGCGCTCCAGGCACATCGACGGATATCCAGGTTCCGTCCTGCGCCGGGGGGCGATTCGTTACTGTCCAGGAAAGATTCACAGGACAGTTTCTTTGATATAAGCCAATAATACAAGAAGTGGAAGCGGGGGTAAGCGTACCAGAAGCGGAGCCAGAAAAAGGTTGTGGAGGTGGTGGATTGCCGGAGGTGGTTGTCGCGGTGCTGGTGGCCAACAGAACAGGATTTCTAGGCGATGCTCTTTCCTGAGCGTAGAGAGAAAACGTCCGGCTTCCGCTCGGAACGACTAAGGTCTGGTTACCGGAAGTTCCGCTCAAAACCACATCCGCCATTCCGCTGGCCGATATTACAAATTGATCTTTCCCCCCATAATTTTTCACCGACCAGGAAAGAGTCACATTGCAGCTGTTTTGTCCGGCCGAAATAATGCAGGAGGTAGTGGCGGG